>Ga0209636_10003352_pt1 | contig 16340 bp, 15 predicted proteins | sample DeeMarSWOR152_54_FD_187464 | JGI IMG/M metagenome (GOLD analysis project Ga0209636, IMG submission 187464) | Marine sediment microbial communities from White Oak River estuary, North Carolina - WOR-1-52-54 (SPAdes) (version 2) | ecosystem: Environmental > Aquatic > Marine > Intertidal zone >...
TCACGAAGGAGAAGTATGGCATTATGATCTCGGGAGGCCTTGAAAAGCTGGCAACCAGTACGTGGCGCATCGGGCATATGGGAATTGTCGCCTCCCCTGATTACATTTTGCCTACGCTCAGGGCATTTGAAGGCGCCCTGAAAGACGTGGGCTATCTCAAAGAAATAGGAAGGGGAGTCGAAGCAGCCTCCGCCGTTTTTCGGGGGGAGAGCCTCATGTAGCGAGAAACGGCTGCAGTGGCTTTTGGTGGCCGAGACTCAAGAAGGAAACGTTGTGGGGATTGGGGTTGACTCCCGGTCATCAAATCAATTAGAATGGACGGGTACGTCAGGATCTGTGACAGAGACCTATGAAAAGGTCGCTCTTCGTTGTCCCAGAACCTTTTTCAACGAATCAAAATAGGGAGAGACCGTGCTCGGAGGCTCGGACGGTTTGTCATGGCTTTCGAAATCGATAGTGTAAGAGGGAAGTGAACATGTATGGATGGCGGGGAAGAATTGGCCTACTGGTTCCATCGGTGAATACCGTCGCAGAACCGGAAATGAATCTGATTGCTCCCGAAGGAATAGCTGCCTTTGCCGCAAGGATGAGAAACGCCAAGGCCGATTATGAAGACACACTGGGGTTAATCAAGCATGCGGAAAGGGCAACCGATGAGCTGGCGAGTGCCCATGTTGATGTCGTGGCTTTCACCTGCACAGCCGCGAGTTTTATTCAAGGAGGAAAGGGAGAAGACGAGCTGAGGAAACTCATCGAGAAGACCGCCCACGTTCCTTCAGTGACCACATCGGGAGCCGTGGTACAGGCTTTGAAGAGACTAGAGGTCAAGAAACTCGCCATTGCCACACCCTATCCCGAGGAGATCAATCGGCTGGAGAAGACGTTCTTCGAGGAGCAGGGTTTCGAGGTTTTGGAGATAAAGGGCTTGGGGATTACCGATGCTTTTCTCATCGGCTGCGAGATGCCAGACAATACCTACCGATTCGTCAAAAGCATAGACAATTCGTCAGCGGATGCTATTTTCATCAGTTGCACGAACTATCGGACCTTCGATATCATCGAACTCCTGGAAGAGGACTGTAAGAAACCGGTGGTAACCAGCAATCAGGCGACTTTCTGGGCGACCCTTCGAACCATCGGATGTGAAGAATCAATCCCCGGTTTTGGAACCCTACTCGAGGACTTCTGAGAAAGGAGGTGAGGAAAAAGAACAGGGCAAGTGAGCGGTTGTGGTTGCTAAAAATCTGGTATTCAGAATAGGAGGGAATCAATCATGGGAAAAAAGATCGTGATAATGACTATGGCATTGACGTTAGTCTGTTTCTCATCGTTTGTTTTTGCTGCGGAACCAATCAGAATTGGGTATATTGGCCCGATGACAGGCTCTGTCGGATTGCTGGGGAACGAGGCAATGAAAGGGGCAACCCTTGCAGTGGAACAAATCAATGCTGCTGGGGGACTTCTGGGTCGGCCCCTCAAGATGTACGCAGCGGATGACAAGTGCAACCCTGCCGAATCGGTTTCCGCGACAAGAAAGATCATCACCAGGGATAGGGTCGTCGCAACAATCGGACACGTCTGCAGCTCAGCCACACTGGCCGGCATGCCAATCAACAAACAGGAAAAGGTTCCCCATGTCGTCGAAACCTCGACGAACCCCATGATTACCGTGAAAGCAGGCAAGGGTGGCAACAAGTGGCTCTTCCGACCGAATCTCCCCGACGATATCAACGCAAGGGTTTTTGCCACAATGATCGTGGAAATCGGAGGACCGACGTCGTCCTATCTCATGGTCAATGATGACTGGGGCCGGGGGGTAGCATCCTCGTTCAAGAAAGTCATGGAGGCGCACGGGGGAAAGGTCCTGAGTATAGACTACTATGACGAGGGTGAGACGAACTTCATGTCTGTGCTCACAAAGATCAAGGGACTAAATCCGGATTCCCTCTTTGTTTCTGCCAGAACGGGAAGCGGCGTCGTCATCATGAAGCAGTTTGCGGAACTCGGCATGAAACAGCCCGTCTTCAATCAGGGTGACATGGTCAACGAGCAATTCGTCAAACTCGTCGGGAAAGATATTGCCCAGGGTCTGATTGGAAGTGAGTCGTGGTATCCCGGCATAGACAGACCCATGAACAAGAAATTTGAAGCGGATTACATTGCCAGGTGGGGATACGATCCGATCGAACCCTCAGCCTATGGCTATGTGGGGGTCCAGTTGATCGCCGAGGCGATCAGGATATCCGGAAAGGCCACATCCGCTTCAATCCAGAAAGGCTTAGAAAAAGTTGATATGGACACAATTTGTGGACATGTGAAGTTCGACGAACACAACCAGGCATGGACCTGGGTTGTCATTGCGAAAATTGACGATGGCAAGGTCAAGGTGGTCAAGGAAGTACAGGTCGACCGACCCGAAGGGTACTGGGAAGAGTGGGAAAAGAAAACGAAGAAATAGTGAGGAGAAAAAGAACGGATAACCTCAGGATCTAGTCAGCTGAGACGCGCCGATTTGGAGGGGCAGGACATGGCCACAGGGAAGAGGAGACATGCCCTGCCCCACATTTATAGGCTTGACAAAAAGGAAGTTCGGATATGGAAACCTTCTTCCAGCTTCTTGTGAATGGCATCGCTTTTGGTGCGATTTATGCGATGGTGGCAGTCGGTCTTACCATCGTCTTCGGTATCCTAGAGGTGGTGAACTTCGCCCAGGGGGAGTTTTATATGGTAGGGGCGTATATCACGTTTCTGGTTTGCCTCTCTCAGATCCCCTATCCAATTGCAATCGCAATTTCGATTGCCCTGATGATCATCATCGGATTGATCGTGGAGAGATTTGGCATCCGTCCCCTAATCGGAAGGGCATGGCAATTGCCCATACTTGCGACCCTTGGAGTATCGATCATTATGCAAAATGGAGCCATTGTCCTGTGGACCCCCAATCCTCGGACAATCATCATCGAACTTGCGAACACCAATATCCACATATTCGGAATCGTGATTGTCTTCCAGAAACTGATGATCGTGCTTTTTGCCTTGGCTATTTTTGTTGCCCTGCATTATTTCATTCAAAAGACAAAAACCGGAAAGGCCATGCGGGCCGTCTCACAGAATAAAGAAGCCTGCGGTATTATCGGTATCGATGTGGCGAGAATCTCAACAATTTCCTTCGCACTGGGTGCGGGACTCTCTGGGTTTGGAGGTGCACTCGTTGCTCCTGTCATGGCGATTCACCCGGTGATGGGGATTCTATTGGTCTTGAAATGTTTTGCGGCGGTGATCATGGGTGGATTTGGTAATATCAAGGGCACGATCTATTCAGCATTCATTTTGGCTATCGTGGAGAGTTTTGCCGTCGCCTATGTGTCTCTCCAGTACAAAGACGTGTTTGCTTTTGTGGTCATGATCATCATACTGCTTTTCAGACCACATGGGATGTTTGGCAGGAAGGTAGGGATATAGGGGAAAACGAAGATGAAGATCTCCAAACTCGCAGGACTCATTGCAGTTGGGGTTTTCTTACTGGGAATTCCGTTTTTTGTGACCTCATCTTACGTGATGCATATCATCATCTTTTCGGGGATCTACATCATCTTCGCTCTAAGTTATGATATCGTCGTAGGCTACCTGGGAATGTTATCTCTCGCGCACCCGGCTTTTTATGGAGTGGGTGCGTATACCTCCGTCCTGTTGGTCATGAAACTGGAGGTTCCCTACATTATTGCTTTGCCGATTGCCGGAGTTTTTGCATTGATTGTCGCACTGGGAGTCGGCTTTCCGGCCTTGAGGCTTTCCTATCATTCCTTTGCGATCGTGACCCTCGCCTTCACCCTGATCATGAGAGCGGTATGGATAAACTGGGTCAGCCTGACGAATGGCCCCATGGGAATTCCCGGGGTTCCAAGACCGTCAATTGACATGCCATTCGTAGGAGCAATACCCATCGAAACTTTGACGGACTATTACTATTTCGTGCTGATTCTGGTGATCATTACCTGTGGATTTGTCTACCTAATGATAAATTCAAGAGTGGGCCGGGCGTTGCTCTCCATCAGAGAGAATGAGGTCCTCGCAGAAACGCTTGGAGTAAATGCATTCAAGTATCGAATGATCGCCTTTGCTATCGGTGCGTTCTTCGCAGGAATCGCTGGGAGCTTTACGGCCCACTATATTACGTTTGTCGGGCCTGAGTTCACCGATTTCTATTATGTTACAATGCTTTTGATCATGGTGATCCTCGGTGGTTCTGGAACGATCCATGGCGTCATTATTGGAGCCATAGCGTTCACGTTCATTCCGGAATACCTCAGGATTACACCGGAGTTCAGGGATGTCATATATGGTTTTGTCCTATTATTCACAATAGTCTTCATGCCTGGAGGTATCGGAGGAAAGATCAACGAAATCCTCGCTAAAAGGAAGGTGAGAACAGAGTGATACTGCTGGAAACCATGGAATTGACCAAGAATTTCTTCGGCTTGACTGCCCTCGATAGGGTCGACTTTCATGTTGATGAAGGAGAAATCGTTGGTCTCATCGGGCCGAATGGCTCAGGCAAGACCACCCTGTTTAATTGCGCGACCGGGGTCCTTCCGGTAACCGGGGGAAGAATCAAGTTCAAGGGCGAGGATATTACCGACCTGAAGACCCATGAAATCGCTCTCAAAGGGGTGAGCCGGACTTTTCAGATCATAAGAATATTCCCCCAGATGACCGTGATGGAAAACATGCTTCTCGCAATACAGCAGCACCAGGGAGAACGCATAATCTCATGCATATTCAGGACCCCTCACATAAGACGTCTTGAGAAAGAGGCTCGAAAGAGGGCCCTGGAGCTATTGGATTTTGTGAATATTACGTTTCTGAAGGATAATCTGGCAGGACATCTTTCCTACGGGCAACATAAACTCCTGGAGTTTGCTATGGCCTTCATGTCTGACCCCGAGCTTGTCCTGCTTGACGAGCCTGCAGCAGCAGTGAATCCAACGATGATTAGAAAGATGATGGATCACATCGTTCAGTTAAACGAGAGGGGGTATACTTTTTGTATCATAGAACATAACATGGATGTCGTCATGGAATTGTGTAATCGAATTGTTGTTCTCAATTACGGTGAAAAAATCGCCGAGGGAAAGCCCGAAGAGATCAAAAATAATGATGATGTCATAGAGGCCTATTTTGGGGCATAGCGTTTGCGGCGTCTGTCGCCTCGATTGCACTTGATCGATCAACTTAGGTCTCTACAGCAGGTGAAGGCATTATGAATGATGCGATACTAGAGGTCAAGGATTACGTTACCGGTTATGGCGAAATCGACATTATCAAGGGCGTGTCTGTAAAGATAAAGCGACACGAGATTGCATGCGTCATCGGTCCAAACGGGGCAGGGAAGTCTACGTTATTCAAGGGGATTTTTGGTCTCATCAAGGCCCGCAAGGGTGGCAATCACTTTGATGGTGAAAATATCACCAATCTACCATCGGGTGAAATTCTCAAAAGGGGACTCTCTTACGTTCCCCAGGGCAGATGTAACTTCCCTGCTATGACTGTCAGGGAAAACCTAGAGATGGGTGCCTTCACCCGTAGTGATAATAAGGTCGAGGGCGACATCGAGGAGGTCATGACCAAGTTCCCGGTCCTCCGAGAGAAGGCAAGTGAAATGGCCGGCAACCTCAGTGGAGGGGAACAACAGATCCTGGAGATGGGAAGAGCCTTGCTGCTCCATCCTAAACTGATCATGCTAGATGAACCGTCACTAGGCCTGGCACCGAGGACAACTGAAACCGTGTTTGAAAAGATTAATGATATTAATGCGGATGGGACAACCATTCTTATTGTTGAGCAAAACGCAAAGCGGGCCTTATCCATATCTCATCATGCTATCGTCCTGGAACTGGGGAAAAAGCGCTTCGAGGGTACGGGCGAGGAGATCATGCACAATGAACAGGTAAAGCGACTCTACCTTGGAGGTTAACGGATAGATCTCTTCCCTCCCCAGCCCTTCCGTATTCATTCTTCCCCATGCAATGCCACAAATTTCAATGTTGATTCGCGGTCTGAGCTTCCTTTTTCAGTTTTTGGGAGCCCCCCATGAAACCCTTCGGCAATAAGCGGAGCTTACCTTCTTTGGCGTTCCCTGATTCTTGACAATACTCAAGCCCCACGGTTATGATTAGTTGTCAAAGTTCTTAGCAGGTTCTAATATCTTTTGACGTGAAGAAAGGATTCATTGGAGCCAATGAAGACACCTAGGGTTTATATACTGAAGGAAGCTTGCAAGGGGATCGATGATTGTGACATTTGCAGGTTCGTTTGCCCCAAAGAGGTGCTGGGGGTATCGGATAGCTTTAATTCCAAGGGGTTTGTCCCCCCCGAGGTGGTGGCCGAAGATTCTTGCACGCAATGCGAGAATTGTATGATCTTTTGTCCCGACATGGCGATCATCGTGGAAAAGCCAAGAAAGAAAAAAACGTCTCGATGAAAGGGATCTGTTGATACGATGGAAACGAGAGGGATACGCACCGGAAAACACTTTATGATGGGGAACGTGGCGTGCGCCGAAGGGGCCATCGCTGCTGGTTGCGAGTTTGCTGCGGGGTATCCGATCACTCCGGCTTCGGAGATTACCCATACCCTGGCGAAACGTCTGCTGGAGGTGGAGGGGTATTTCTTGCAGACCGAGGACGAGATCAGTGCCATCTGTGCGGCGATTGGGGCCTCCTGGGCTGGGAAGAAGGTGCTGGTTCCCACATCCGGTCCCGGCATCAGCCTGATGCTTGAGAACATCGGATTTGCTGTGGGGGTTGAGACCCCCTGTGTCCTGGTGAATGTTCAGCGAGGAGGACCGACCACAGGAGCACCGACCATGGGTCTTCAAGGGGATATGGTCCAACCCCGACGAGGCTCCCACGGGGACTACGAGATTATTGCGTTGTGTCCTTCCAGTCCTCAAGACATGTTCGACCTGACGGTTCACGCCTTTAACCTGGCCGAGAGGTACCGCGTCCCTGTGTTTGTGATGTCCGATGCGTTCGTCGGTCACATGAGAGAGGAGGTTACCATCCCTCAGCCTGACAAGATCGATCGTGTCTATCGGAAAACCCCGAAGGAGGGGACAGATCTGAGCAAGATCAAGGTATTTCTCGACGAAGACGTGGCTCCCATGCCCATATTTGGCAGAGGGTTCAAGAGCCATGTCACCAGTTCCTGCCACGACGAACATGGAAACAGAAACCTGATTGACCCTACGGCCCTGAACAATTTCATCCGACGCTTGAGAAACAAGATTCTTAAGCACCGAGATGAGATCGTTCAGGTCGAGGCTGACTATGATGGGTGTGACCTGGCATTGCTGGCATACGGGGCTGTGGCTCGTTGCGCGAAGGAGGCGGTCCATGTAGCCCGATCGAAAGGATTGAATGCTGGATACCTCAGGGTCATCACGTCGTGGCCGTTTCCCCAGCAAGAGATACAGGACCTGGCTCGCAATGTAAAGCGAATTCTCGTGCTAGAAAACAATTCCGGCCAGTACTATCCCTATGTGAAAGCCGAATCCGCTGGCAACGCCGATGTGGAATTCCTGCCCCCTGAAATTCTGGGGCAGGTTCATGGATTGGACTATGTGGTTGAAAAGATCGAGGAGATGTACCGATGAATGCCGTTCAACACCCGCTGAGGAAGTACCTACGTCCGTCTGTCCAGGCGACAGGATTCTGTCCGGGTTGTGGGGATGGAACGATTATGCAGTGTGTCTTGAGAGCCATCGACGAACTGAAACTGGACATGGACGACTTTGTCTTTGTCTCTGGCATCGGGTGCGCTGCATGGGTTATCAGCCCGTTCTTCAACGCTGATGTCCTCCACACGACCCATGGGAGGCCCATTGCCTATGCAACCGGTGTCAAGTTGAATCTGCCGGACAAGAAGGTCATGGTGATCAGTGGGGACGGCGATCTGACTGCCATTGGAGGCAATCACTTGATTCATGCGGCCCGTCGAAACATCGACATGGTGGTCGTCTGTATCAATAACGGCATCTATGGAATGACAGGGGGTCAGGTGGCCCCCACAACGCCGAGGGGGGCTCGGACGATCACGACGCCCTATGGAAGCCTGGAAAACCCCTTTGACATCGCCCCCATGGTCCAGGCGGCTGGAGCTTCCTATGTGGCCCGGTGGACTGCGTACCATCCCCGTCAACTGACGAAAAGCATAAAGCGGGCGATAGAAAAAAAGGGATTCGCCTTCGTCGAGGTCATCTCCCAGTGCCCTGTCCAGTTTGGGGCAAAGACAGGGGCCGGTAGTGCGGTGGAAATGCTGAAGACCTTCAAGAACCGGTCGATTTCGGTCAATAAGGCGAGTGAGATGAAGCCTGGTGAGATTGGAGATAAGATCGTGGTTGGCGAATTCGTAGATACAGATAAGCCAGAGTTATGTGAAGAGATTGCGAAAACAAAGAAAAGGATAGGCGAGGAGAAATGAGAACGGATTTGATCATTGCAGGAGTGGGCGGTCAAGGGAGCATCATGGCAGGCACCCTTCTGGGAACGGCTGCTGTGGTGTTCGACAACAAGAAGGCTTTGCAGACGCAGGCCTATAGCTCCGAATTGCGGGGCGGGGCAGCCGTCACGTGGGTCATCATCTCCGATGAATCGATTGTCTATCCTCGAGTGGTTCACCCTGACATCCTGGTGGCCCAGGCGCCTCAGGCCGTAACCCGCTATTTTTCCCAACTGAAACCGGGAGGCACCTTGATCATCGATTCCGACATGGTTCAGGAACCGCCCCCAAATGGATACAGACTCATTCAAATTCCATCCACAAACATTGCCAGCAAAGAGATCGGAAACAGCATTGTGACCAACCTGGTGATCTTGGGGGTCCTGATCGGCGCGACGCGTGTTGTTTCTCCCGAGGCGATGGAGAAGGCGATCCGTTTTTCGGTGCCCAAATCCAAAATAGACATGAACCTCAAGGCCTTTCGACGAGGGTTGGGATTTGAGTCATCGTAGGAGGAGACCATGGCCCTGAAAACGAAGCAGCAATACATCGAGAGTCTACGCAAGCTCAACCCCACGGTGTACATGTTCGGTGAAAAAATAGAGAATCCGGTTGATAATCCCCGGATATTTGCCGGCATCAATGCCACAGCGGCAACGTATGAGTTGGCGGAGATGGAAGAGTACCGTGACCTGATCACAACAGAGTCTCCCTTCACGGGAGAAATCGTTAACCGATTCACCTTGCCTGCTCAGTCGGTTCAGGACCTTGTCATGCGGGTCAAGCTCAATCGGATTCTTGGCGGGTATACAGGGACCTGTTTCCAGCGGTGCACAGGGCTGGATTGCCTTGGAGCTCTGTCGATTGTGACGTACGGTATTGATCAGAAACATGGGACCCATTACTATGATCGGTTTATCGACTTCTTAAAATACATGCAGACCAATGACCTGACCGGGAATGCCGGTGTTACCGACGTCAAGGGTGATAGGAGCCTGAGCCCCCACGAGCAGAAAGACAAAGATCTCTATCTACGAGTGGTCGATAAGAACCGAGAAGGCATCATTGTTCGAGGAGCCAAGGCCCATCAAACCGGATCTCTGAGTTCCCACGAGATCATCGTGCTTCCCACCAGGGCTCTGGGCAAAGAGGATAAAGACTATGCGGTAGCATTTGCGATTCCCGCAGACACTAAAGGACTTATTCACCTAGTGGGAAGAAGTTCTCTCGACACCCGGGAGCTTGAAGGTGCGGACTGTGGCAATATCCGATACAGCAAGTACTGTCCCACGCTGATATTCGATGACGTCCTTGTGCCATGGGAACGGGTATTCATGGGCGGCGAGACGGAGTTCGCCGGTCAGATTGTGGGACGCTTTTCCGCCTATCATCGACAATCCCATGGAGGGTGCAAGGCGGGCAAGATCGATGCCATGATCGGTGCCGCTCAATTGATGATGGAGTACAATGGGACCACCAAGGCAAGTCATCTCAAGGAGAAGGTTGTCGATATGATTCACCGTGCAGAGACCCTGTACGGGTGCAGCCTTGCAGCATCCTATGAGGGAAAGAAGGAGCCTTCGGGGACCTATTTCATCGATCCGGTCCTTGCCAACGCCTCGAAGATTCACGAGGGCAAGGAGATGGCGGAGGTGGGAAGGCTTCTTGTGGATGTGGCCGGCGGATATGTGGCCAATCTTCCCTCGGATAAGGATTTGAAAAATCCCGAGGTCGGACCTCTCGTTGAGAAGTACCTTAAGGGGGCAGCCGATGTCCCCACGATGAACCGCATCAAGATGTTCCGGCTTGTCGAGAAAATGGTTCTGGAGAGCGCAGACACGATATCGGACATTCATGGAGGGGGATCTGCTGCAGCCCATAGGATCACCATTCTCAGAGAGTCCGATCTGGAGTATAAGAAAAACTGGGCCAAGAGGCTTGCAGGGATCGAGGAGTAGCGGTTAAGGATGCCATTTCCGGATAATTCTGTAAGGGAATAGCTGCGGGTTAGATGAATTCACGGTTTAGGGTGTTTCTTTACGAAAAAATGCATTCTCAAGGAATCCGGCTCTTAGAGGAGAAATGTAATGTGGCGTATGCTCAGTCTCTTGATCCGGAGTACTTGCTGGAACAGACACGCGATGTGGACGGCATCATCATCCGAGCGAATGGCGCGGTTACCAGGCCGATAATCGAGTCGGCCTCGCGCCTGAAGGTCATCGGGAGACATGGCGTCGGTGTCGAAAGTGTTGACCTGGTGGCTGCAAAGGAACATGGGATCGCGGTAGTCTATACCCCCGCGGCGAACACGCAGAGTGTCGCGGAACACTTCATAGCCCTAGCTCTGATGCTTGCGAAAAAGCTGAGACTCGGAGACATCGCACTTCGGGCCGGAAACTGGAAAGCACGCTATGAGCTTGTGGGAACCGAGCTATGCGGGAAAACCCTGGGTATTGTTGGGTTCGGGAGGATCGGCCAACAAACAGCTCGTACCTGTCATATGAGTTTCGAAATGCCTGTACTCTACTATGATGTGGTTGCTTATCCTGAGATGGAAATGGAGCTGGGTGCCAAGGCAATCGATCTGAAGCAACTCTTCGCCGAAGCGGACTTCATTTCGATCAATCTGCCTCTCGTGCCGCAAACTCGGGGATTGATCAATTCCGACCTGCTGAAACTAATGAAACCAACGGCTTTCTTGATCAATATGGCCAGAGGACCCGTATGGAACGAATCAGATGTGGTCAAGGCCCTGAAGGAGAACTGGATTGCCGGCGCCGGGTCTGACGTCTATGAGGTTGAGCCGGCTCCTTCCGACAATCCGCTATTTGCCCTAAATAACTTTGTAGGAACACCGCACATGGCTGCCCATACCGAAGAAAGCTTGATCCGGATGAGCGTGACTGTCAGTTGCGATGTCCTCGCCGTCTTGGAAGGGCGGGAACCCGACTTTCCGGTACCGCCGGAATTATTCGATCAGCGCACGTAACGAGCACGAATGTCTAACACCTCTAAGTCCGAGAAAAGGAATTTCCCACCAGGCATTATACCAACCAGGGCTCTGAACCTGTCTCCCCTCAGTAATTCCATCCGACTTGCTCTTGATATTCACTAGAGAAGGTGTTTACTTAACCCAAGTCACACCTCCACAGATTTCTGCCTTACTCGGCTCCGAGATGACTCAGGTTCATCTCGGAATTCGAAAAACAATAATCTAGAAGGAGATCGCAAGAGATGAAACCTCGCGAAAGGCTCTTGACCAGCTTACAACACAGAGAGCCCGATAGAGTGCCCCTCGACCTGGGTGGGATGATGACGACTATTGAAACCGTGGCCTACGACAATCTAAAACTCCATCTTGGGATAGAGGCTGAAACAAAGAAGTTCATGCGCGAGCATGTCTCTCCAGATGAACGCGTCCTGAGACTGTTCGAGATAGATACACGCTATGTGAGAATGAATCCTTCGAAATCTCGCCAGACCCCGGAAGATATAGGTGACGCCTACATCGATGAATGGGGCATCGTATGGAAAAAACCTGAAAGCAGTCTGTATTACGACCCGGTAGAATATCCCCTGTCAAAGATTCAATCCATCAAGGATCTCAACAGATATGACCTCCCCGACCCCTATGACCCAATAAGGATAGACGGTTTACGAGAACAGGCGGAGGTTCTCTTCAGAGAGACAGATTATGCAATTATTGCCGATGCACCACAGCAAGGCATCTTTGAGACCACCTATTTGCTGCGAGGACTCAACAACTTCCTGGAGGATCTGGCGTTTCGCGAAAGATTTGCCAGAGAACTGTTGGCCAGGGTTTCCGATTACATGATCCGCCTCTATGATCATTTTCTGACCGCTGTTGGAGACTATGTACAGGTTGTTCTGACTGGAGACGATGTGGCGATGCAGGATCGTCTGCTCATCTCTCCTTCAATGTATAGAAAGGTTCTGAAACCCTTTCACGGCAAATTGTGGAGGTTTATTAAACAAAAGACTGACGCCTATCTTTTCGTACACTCTTGCGGCAGTGTGTACCCGCTGATTCCAGATTTCATAGAGTTGGGTGTGGACATCCTTAACCCGGTACAGGTCAGTGCGACGAGCATGGATACCATGAGACTTAAGAAAGAATTCGGAGAACAGATTAGCTTCTGGGGGGCAATCGATACGCAGAAAATCTTACCATATGGATCATCCGAAGACGTTGAGTTGGAAGTAAAAAGGAGAATAAGGGATTTGGCTCCTGGAGGGGGATACGTGCTATGTGCGGTCCATGACATCCAGGCGGACGTCAAGCCAGAAAACATCGTGGCAATGTATGATTCAGCCAAGAAATATGGAAGGTATCCTATAGAGCAGTAAACGAACACGTACGGCAAGACACGAGATCACGCTAAGAGACCAAATAGGCCCGGAATAATAGAATGAGAACAAAAGCACAGATCGGGAACTTAGTGCATCCTGTCATAAATATGATGATGCAAGAACGCCCAATAAAGAGGGGATGATTTACCATCATCGGCTAAAGCATATGCTATTAAAATACGTCACCGTAATTACGAGTTAGAGCACTTCGTTCAGTGAGCGAAAGAAGCATTTTTCAGTGCAACTCCCTATCTAGATATGCCTCAATAGGACTCTCTTGTCGGTCAGCTTGCATTACAGAGGCAAACGGGGTAAACCTAGAACTAAACAAGGCCTAGAGGGAGGCATTGAGTTATGGGGCTGCAGACTAAAATGTGGTTATTGGTCATGCTGATGTTTGGGATTATCTACGGAGTAATCACCGGAGTCGGCACCTACATGGGCAAAGGAGGTGCTACCAGCTACATCTTCCTTGCCTTTTTGCTCATGGGTTTCCAGTATGTGATTGGGCCTTCAATGGTTTCAATGATGATGAGAGTAAGGTGGGTTTCTGAGAAGCAGGAGCCCGAGCTTCATCGTCAGGTAGGAGAGTTAGCTCAAAAGGCCGGAATCCCTAGACCCAGGGTAGGTATTTCCCAGCTTTCGATTCCAAATGCTTTCGCCTTTGGCAGGACTCAGAGAGACGGCAGAGTTTGCGTTACCCAGGGAATTCGGAAACTGCTGAGCGACGATGAGCTGAAAGCAGTTATCGGTCATGAAATTGGTCATCTCAAACATCGCGACATGATGATCATTACCCTGCTCTCGGTTATTCCCTTAATCTGCTATTGGGTTGCCTTTAGCCTCATGTGGGGAGGGATGTATGGGAGAAGAAGGGAGGGCGGAGGCTATGCGGCCTTAATCGGTCTGGCGGCGATGCTCGCGTACTTCATCACGAATTTGCTGGTTTTGGCTGGGTCTCGCATCAGAGAGTACGCGGCTGATGAGACGAGTGTAGAGCTAGGGAACCGTCCTCACCATTTGGCCTCGGCTCTTTACAAACTGGTCTACGGTTCGGCTCAGTCTCGAAGAACTGCCCGTGGAGAAGAGGAATTGCATCGGGTAGAGGGGTTGAGGGCGTTCTTTTTGAATGATGTTGGGAGGGCACAAAATGAGATCGCCGAACTAAAAGCGATTGATCGAGATTTCTCTGGAACGATTGACCAAGATGAGCTTTTGGCCCTAAGGTCAAAAGAGGTAAAACTGAGAGGGGCGGAAAAGATAGCAGAACTTCTCACCACCCATCCCAACATGCTCAAAAGAATTCAGCGCCTCGCGACGTTAGCTTAGGTCTCATTATGTCCCGAGCGGGTTCATAGCAAACCACCATGTCGTAATTCTCAAGAATCCACCTGCGGAATTGACAAGCCGTCATACCATATTTGAACGCTCCCCCGCTGAGCATCGGCCCAAATTCTAGACACTAGTGAGTAAAAATCAGGGGTTATCGTGAACATAGCCTCCATTTCCATCCACTATGTTCTTCCAGATGCTGGGGCGTACGGCCCTCAAGGCTGGCGAAAACATGACTTCTTTTCAGAACCAGGGCTCTGTGTTATATTGGTTCGATACCGCACAATGCGTCCCGGTATTACTCAGCAATCCTCGCCGCAACCGTGGGAAATGCTCAGCAGCATTTCACATTGTACGGGATCTACGAACCACACGGTAATTCTGAGCCTCAAATCTGAACCATGACACTGTAAAGGCGACAAAAAACCATGTCTGTATGGTTGTTTCATAGAAACTAAAACGTGGAAAGGAGTTGAAAGGATGAAAAAGCTCGGATTTATCGGCGTGGGCATCATGGGAAAACCGATGGCCAAAAACCTCATCGATGCGGGGTATAAGGTAATCGCCTATGATATCGAACAAAAAGCCTGGAATGAAATTGTAGAGTATGGGGCAGAGAGAGGGACTTCACCCAGAAACGTAGCGGAGAATAGTGACATTATTCTCACGATGCTGCCCAACTCCCCGGAGGTGAAGGAAGTCGTGATGGGAGCAAATGGCATAATCGAAGGTGTACGAAAAGACCAAATCTTGGTTGATATGAGTTCCATCGCCCCTCTCGTCGCACGGAAGATAGCCGAGGAGTTGAAGAAAAAAGGAGTAGAAATGCTTGACGCTCCGGTAAGTGGAGGGCAGGAAAAAGCAGAAGCTGGTACCCTTGCGTTTATGGTAGGTGGCAAGAAAGAGGTGTTCGACAAATGCAAAGAGATCCTGGAAGTCATGGGCGGAAGTGTCACCCTGGTCGGTGACATCGGTGCCGGTCAAATTACCAAGCTGGCAAATCAAGTTATCGTTGCCGTCAACATAGCCGCTGTGGCTGAAGCCTTGACGATGGGGAAAAGAGCAGGTGCGGATCCCGAAAAAATCTTCCACGCGATCAGCGGTGGGCTTGCTGGCAGCCAGTGCTTAAAGGACAAGGCACCCAGGATGTTGGAGGGAAGGTACGATCCTGGCTTCAAGATCAAACTGCATGTCAAGGATCTTACCAACGTCTTTGAGACGAGTAGGGAACTCCACACGGCAATGCCGCTGACCTCCCAGGTTATGGAAATGATGCAGATGCTCATGGCGGATGGCCATGACGAAGCGGATCACGGAGGGTTAGCGCTGTACTACGAAAAACTGAATGGCCTGTCCTTGAAAAAGGGCACGTAGTAGCTCTTCTCTTAGTGAGGCAAACTCTATTGATCTAAGAATCGAAAAGTGATCTGCCCGTCTTGCTCGACTCGGAGTCATAGAAGGAAGGCAATCGTCCATAACAATCAGGCAGATCATTGAAAGGACAGAGTAGGAGGAACATCTCAGTAGGATCATCTCAGATCTAGGGGAGAAAGAAAGTCATGGCGGAGAACTCTTTTGACCTAACCGGAAAGGTGGCTATCGTGACTGGAGCGAGTCGCGGACTCGGCCGGCAGTTCTCCGGAGCGTTGGCAGGGGCCGGGGCGGACCTGGTCATCACCAGCCGCACGCCGGATTCACTGGTGCAAGTTCAAGCAGAGATCGAAGCCCTGGGTCGCAAGACTGTCCCTCTGCAGTTGGAGGTACTCGAATACGATAGCATCCAGCAAATGGTGGAAAAGGCACACGACGCGTATGGAAAGATAGACATCCTCGTGAATAATGCCGGCTGCAATGTCCGCAAACGAGCGTTGGACGTCACGTGGGACGATTGGAATCTCGTTCTTGATACAAACCTGCGGGGCGCGTTCTTTGTCGCTCAGGCGGTAGCAAGACAGATGATCCCCCGGAGATACGGACGCATCATAAACATAGGGTCAGCAACCAGCGTCTTTGGCTATAAAGGCCTGGCACCCTACGGCGCGAGTCGTGGTGGGACAAAGCAGCTCACCATGAGCCTGGCCGACGACTGGGGTGAGTATGGGATCACCGTTAACTGCCTGGCTCCAGGCTTCTTCAAG
>Ga0209636_10003353_pt1 | contig 16340 bp, 20 predicted proteins | sample DeeMarSWOR152_54_FD_187464 | JGI IMG/M metagenome (GOLD analysis project Ga0209636, IMG submission 187464) | Marine sediment microbial communities from White Oak River estuary, North Carolina - WOR-1-52-54 (SPAdes) (version 2) | ecosystem: Environmental > Aquatic > Marine > Intertidal zone >...
AATTAAGCGTAGCAAGTACCAAATATTTGATGATCCATCGTTTGAATTATAGGATAATTTTTCAAGTACCTCAGATTTTTCATAAAGAACTGACTATAGTTCTTCGGATAATGGTTTCTGTTTTGGAGGTCGAACTGCATGTTTTGCAGTTAATAATATCCTCAAAATCCATTCAACTATAATGATGAGCAGAATGAATTGGACTATCTGCGTGAAAAAACTAGGTAAAGAATCCACTTTATCCGTTATGGTAGAAAAATCAAAATACGATGGATCGACTAAAAAAACACCTAACAACGCAAACGGAAGCATTTTCGCCACATCTTTTGAAAGATCTTCGCTGTAGTATGCGGTAATTCTGATAGCAATAACAAGCGCAAAGGATGTAGATAGAACCGATGGAATTTCATAACGGGTTATGAAAAGCATTAACAAGGAGAAACCAATGAAAAATATAAACGCAACGAAAGGAAAGGCGAAAAAATATTTCAAGAATCCAATGGTACGTGGGTGCCTACACACGCCAATTTTGAAACAATCTCTTCTTGCGATGAAACGATAAAAATGCCAGATAAATATTCCATAAATAGCTATAGATATGATTAAATAGAAAAGCGCCAAAACAAATTCTGGATCGAAATTCATTATCTCATTGAACGATAATTGCCAATCTCCCCAATTTTCTCCTACCATATAATCTCCTCTGATATAGCATTGTATCGTATAACTGTTTAAAAATTATCTCTTTATATTTAAATACGCTGCATGAAATGTTACTTATCTAACTTACTAAGAAAGATTATTATTCCTTATTTTGAGATCAACTTCTAAATTACAATCAACTAGAAATGTCTTCTAAGAAACTTTTCAAACATCGTAGTAACCTGACTTTCTTCTACTTGCTCGATGTCTCCTTCATCATATCTTACTACCAACCATCGACTAGGATGAGGATATGTTCTTAGAACTATCGCCTTTCTAGCAGGCATATCAGGTTCAACAGTGCTTTTTACAAATACCTCTACACCTGTTCGTATACCTCTTTCCTCCAACATTTGCAAACCATCCCAACTATCCACAATAACGTTCTAGAATATAAACATTTTTTACGATAGCCCAAGTTTCCTACTGATAAAAAGGAAAAGATAGTTAAAGCTCATAACATTCTCTACGATATAAAATATTAAGATTAATGATAAAATATATAACACGGTGGAGGAGTAATTTGGAAACGACGACGACTATCCAGATTCTTAAATCAACGATCGGCAATCCCGTTACTCGGAAAATCATATCTGGTTTTGGATATTGTGAAAAATGTGGTAATAATAGCATTGAAGTAGCTCTAGAATTATTCGTTGGTCAACGAAAGGATGCTTGTCTCAAATGTAGACTTGCAGAAAAGGCAATCACTAGGGTTCTTAAAACCGGGAGCAAGGCATTTGGTGTTGATCAGAAAACAATAAAAGAACAGTTTAGTCATCCTACCTGGAGAAAGGCGCTTGCAAATATTCTAACCGGTATCGCACGGTTTGGAATTGAACGTCCATTTGTAACTGGTGCTCCTTTACTTGTTGTCTGGGATGTTACTTACGCTTGTAATTTAAAATGTAAGCATTGTTATGCAGATGCTGGAAAATCTCTGAAGGACGAGCTAACAACTGAAGAAGCAAAAATAACTATCGATAAACTCTCCAGGGCGTGTGTTCCAATTATTGCATTTTCTGGAGGCGAACCATTAGTGAGAAAAGATATTTTTGAATTGACAAAGTATGCTCACGACAAAGGAATTTATGTTGCTATTGCTACAAATGGCACTATGATCACAAAGGAAAAGGTAAAAGAAATGAGAGATGCAGGTGTTCAATTTGTTCAAATTAGTCTTGACGGTGCATCTGCAGAAACCCATGACAGTTTTAGAGGTATAAATGGAGTTTACGAAAAGACGGTTCAAGGCATTAAAAACTGTGTAGATGAGGGGTTTTTTACTAATATTGCAACAACTGCAACTAAATATAATTATAAGGAAATTCCAAAAATTATTGATTTATGTGAGAAATTTGGCGTTAATTGGTTTATGATCTATAACTTTATACCAACAGGAAGAGGAAAATTCATTGATGAAAATGACTTAACGCCAGAAGAAAGAGAGACAATGCTTCAAGAATTATGGGGGAGATTAAAGAGTGGTGGCCCAGTTAATGTGCTTTCAACTGCACCACAATTTGCTAGAGTAGCATTGGAATCAGAAATAGGCCAAGACGAAAAGATAGTTCCAACACATTTTGCAAATCCTTCTCTTTCTGGGAAACTAGTAAATCTTGCTGAATTTATCGGCGGCTGTGGCTGTGGTAGATTTTATTGTGCCATACGGCCAAATGGAAATATTGAGCCTTGCGTATTCTTTCCTCTAACCATCGGAAATATAAAAGATATTAACTTTGAGAATTTCTGGAGAGATAATTCAATACTTAAGGATCTGAGGAATAAAGATATCCTTGAAGGCAACTGTGGGAAATGCGACTATCGTTACTATTGTGGCGGTTGCAGAGCTAGGGCATACGGTTACACAGGCAATTACTCTGGTCCAGATCCTGGATGTATAAAGAATTCAGTTGCTTATAAGGAACTTATTTCTTAAACTGTCTTGTTTTATAGCAATATTTGTTTTTGAAGATTAAAAAGAAAAAAGGAGTTGTAGTTTTAAGAAACACCTAGTACAAAGAAGAGTATTACCAGACCGCTAGCTGTTTGTGCGTCTGATGCGCCTTCGTAGCATTCTGCTGTAATAGTTATCGTTGGTTTGCCGATTCCGAAGATTAGACTTGATTTGATGGTCTCTTCATCACCTGCAGGAATTGTTGTAATGGTTCCCTTGGTTTCTTTTCCAAGTATGATTAAACCACCGTCTAAATTGATAGTCCACTCAACATCAGTAGCATCTCCATCTCCTGTATTTTTTATTACTGCACTTACACCAAATCCACCAGCAATATCTTCAATTGATAGCTCAGGCTGAGGAATCACCTCTCCCTCAAGGCATATGTCATCATAGTATACGGAGGTAGATGGTAGCTCATCCGCATATAGGTCTACACAAGCGAGGTTTAATGCACCACCAGGCGCAATTCCTGCGGTCCAGCTTTTACTGACCAGTAAACCATCGTTATAGTAAATCCATTGCAAGTCTTGTGTGAAATTTATCTCAATTCGTATCTCGATCCATTGATCGAAAACAATTGGTAAGGTGTACAACCCATCCCATGTCTCTACATTTCCCGTTTCGCTAGAGAACCTAATAGCATTGGACCAATGAGGATTTTCATGTGAACCGCCATCTTCATATGTGTTCAATAGATTTAAGAATGTGTTACCAGAGAAGTCACTTGGAATGTATTGCCAAGCTATAAATGTCCATTTACCTTGATTTACCCCAGAAAATTCATGCACTAGATCCGTAGCTACATCAGAGAACCAAGCAATTTCAACAGAATGAGGAGTACTGCGGTTTTGAGTATCTGATACATATGCTCCAAATTGTGGATTATTATCCCAGCCTTTCCATCCCCCGTCTTCCGGGTCACCATCTAAGAATTGCCCAAGTGTATAGTTGTCGAAGTTATCTTCCCAAAATGGCTGGCCTGTGAGACTAGGTATTTCATAGATATTATTTACCTGTTCAGCGCTCATAACTGGCACTGCGCTGGCTCCAATAAATAGGATTACTATTCCTATTAAACATTTTCTGTTGAGACTATTTTTCATATTTTTGCCTCCCCAAATTTAATTCATAATAAACTCAATTAATTTAAATGTTTGGTTAAAAATAAAAAATATCAGGTATTTATTGATCCCTGTTTTTCTACTTAAAATAGAGATAAACAATAGAAAAATGTCTAATTTGAGAAACCTTGCTTAAAGTTAATTGCTCAGTTTTATTTATTTTTCCATAACCATCTAATCTGTTGATTAAAAGTTTAGAGATCAATTTTCAAATATATTCCAAAGTTTTATACTAACTTTTATAAAATCATGTTCGTTGCTGGAATGCAGGGGTTCTTATGGTTGTAAACATCGAGAGGTTATTCTCAAAAAAAGCAAAGACATTGAGAGCATCTGAAATTAGGGAACTGCTTAAAATAACTCAGCTTCCTGATATGATTTCATTTGGAGGAGGTCTTCCAAATCCATCGGCTTTTCCAGTTGATATTATTCACGAATGTATCGAAAATATATTTAAACACGATATAAAAAATGCTCTCCAATATGGTACCACAGAAGGATTACAACTTCTCAGGGGTGCCCTTGCTGAAAGAATGAAAAGCAATAGAGATATTAATTGTGAGTTACACGATGTTTTGGTAACCACAGGGGCGCAACAAGCATTATTTCTAACAGCACTTTGCTTTTTAGATCCTGGTGATACATACTTATCTAGTGTTCCTACTTATCTTGGTGCTATTCAGGCATTTAGTGCCTTTGAAGCTAACTGTGAATCAATTCCAATGACTGAAGAAGATATCGACATTGATTCACTTCGGAGAAACCTTAAAAGATTACACAGAACAGGGGTAAACCCAAAATTCCTCTACACTGTATCCAATTTTCAGAATCCTTCTGGAGAAACCTTATCACTAACTCATAGAAAAGAACTTTTAGATATTGCTTCAGAATATGATTTTCTCATTGTTGAGGATGATCCATATGGCGAACTTATATTTGAAGGGGAATCAATTCCTCCCATAAAATCTTTCGACACAAAGGGGAGAGTGATCTATGTTAGTACTTTCTCTAAGATTTTAGCCCCTGGTTTTAGATTAGGATGGATAATTGCCTCCAAGGAGATACTTGACAAGCTTGTCCTCGCAAAACAAGCTGCTGATCTATGTACAAATATCTTTAGCCAGTATGTTGCCTATGAATATATTAATGGTGGTTATTTAGATAAGCAAGTGGAAGAGATAAAAAAGTTGTATAAAAGAAAACGCGATGTGATGTTAGACGCTTTGAGTAGATATTTTCCTAAAAATGTCAAATGGACAATTCCTAAAGGAGGTATGTTTATTTGGATAACACTTCCAAGAAGTGTCAACACGCATTTAATGTTACGAAAAGCAATAGCGAAAAAAGTTGCATATGTGAGTGGTCATGCTTTTTATCCTGATGGAGGGGATTATAACTCTATGCGTTTAAACTTCTCATTTTCTGATGATGAAAGCATAACTGAAGGAATTCGCCGCCTTGCAGAAGTGATAAAGGATGAGATAGCGACAACTTATAAGGAGAAACCAGTTCTTCAAGAAGGGGTTTAATTAAAACATTTGATTTATTCATAATCAGTAACAAAAATTATAGGAATATCCCTAGGTATTATTTTCTTCTCTTTTGAGTTTTTGTTTTTACGCTGATGGTTAGTTGACATTCTTTATCATATTTAATATCTATTAAAAGTAATATTTAAGGATTTCTAAAAGATATTAAAATAAAAAATTCATTTTTTATTTCTAAAAGAATATCTTATGATTAATAGCCAGTTAGAATATGTGAAATTATCCGGTTTTCTGCCTTCCTTAGATGCTCAATGGTAGTAGCTTTGCTTACTCCAACCTTTTGAGATAATTTGTTACTATCTATTTTTCTTGGATAGTCATAATAACCATGCGTTTTAGCGGCAAGGAGAATCTCTCTCTGTTTGTTAGTAAGACATGACAAAATAGAATGCTCCTCATAAGCAGTTTTTTGGAAGCTGATTTTCTTAATTGTTCCCAACTTTTTAAAAATCATTAAGAACTTTTGTAAGCTTTCTTCGTCTCCTATAATGCTGAAGACGAATTTTTCATGAGTGATTAAAGTTGGTGTATCCCATTTCACGTTTAAATCGAGCTTTTTACCTATATTCTTGTACTTTTTAAATAAATCTAATGGTGGTACTCCCTTTATTAGACAAATAAATTTATTTCCTTCAGTTCTCAATACCGATAGTATTTTTGAGCCTTCTGGGAGCCACATATCTTCCAAATTATAACCTTCCTTCATCGTGATCATTGTAAGAACTACTTTAAAGCCGCGTTCAAAGTCAATTTTCAACATCTCTAAAAGCTCTAAAGATTCAACTTTATCTGACAGAAATTGATTCATTAATTCTTTTAATTCTTTGTTAAATTGGAAATCTACTATTGCTTTTTTCATGTCTTCTGAATATATCTAATGGTATATAAATTACCCGTATATGAACGGCAGTAGTTATATTTACCACAGCCTGACATATATTATATATAGGGATTGAAAAAAGGTGATGTAATATGAATGGAAAGAAAATTGCCCAATCTTTAAAATGTCCTAAACGTTGTTTAAAAAGTTGTTATCAGTTTTATAGTAAAATTGAAAAAGGGGGGATAGAAAGTAATGAGATAAATAATATCTCCAAAGATATTTTAAGAATGAATGGATACATTAAAAAATATACTGATGGGCATGTATTAAAAATTTATTTTTATACTAACTTAAAAAAGATATTGGAGACAAAAAATGATAACGAAAAAAGTTGTATGTCCCAGATGTAAAAATATAACTATAGTACAAGGCAATCCTGGAGAAAGAATCGAAATTATGTGTTCAAAATGTAATGGAAGAGGTTATTTTAGATTTTCAGAAGAAAAACCGGCATACGGAGCAACGGATGGATCTATCGCGATCGTAGTTAATAACCTGGAGTTCACCTATCCAAAATCTGATAAAAAAGCAGTAAATGGCGTTTCATTTAAAATTAAAAAAGGAGAAATATTTGGCTTTCTTGGTCCCAATGGTGCTGGTAAAACCACAACACAAAAAATTATGATTGGTCTTTTGAAAGGATACAATGGTAATGTAGAGATATTAGGGAAAAACCTTCAAAGCTGGAAAACAGATTTATACAATAGAATTGGGGTAGGTTTTGAGCTTCCCAATCATTATCAAAAACTTACAGCTTTTGAAAATCTAGAACTTTTTGCATCATTCTATCGTCAAAGAACAACTCCACCCATGGATCTTTTAAAGATGGTGGAACTTGAAAAAGATGCAAATCAGCGTGTAGCAACTTTTTCTAAAGGGATGAAATCAAAACTTAATTTTGTGCGATCTTTACTAAATGATCCTGAAGTTCTTTTTCTTGATGAACCAACGACCGGGCTTGATCCAGTAAGTTCAAGATTAATTAAAAACATAATTAAACAAAAAAGAAAAGAAGGAAAAGCGATTTTTCTAACAACTCATAACATGAATGATGCTGATGAGCTTTGCGATCGAGTAGGATTTATTGTTGATGGACAATTGGTTTTGATTGAAAGTCCCAGAGAATTAAAGATTAGACATGGTAAAAAGATTGTAAAGGTTGAATATCTTAAAGATAATGAATTGCTAAGTCAAGATTTTGAATTAAGAAATCTTGCTGATAATCATAACTTTTTAAATCTTTTAAGAACAGGGACTGTTCAGACTATTCATACAGCTGAAGCAACCTTGGATGACATATTTATTAAAGCAACAGGAAGGCAGCTGAAATGAGTAATCTTAAAAATATGCTTAAATGGGAGTTTATTCTTTTATCCAGATATAAGATTATTCATATCTCAATTCTAAGTGTAATTTTATATTTTCTAACGACTCAAGCAGTACAGTCCTTGAAGGATCAGACTCAGGTTCATTCAGTGCTATTATTTTTTGATCCCGCGCTAATAGGTATTATGTTCGTTGGTGCTTTAGTTTTATTTGAAAAATCAGAAAATGTACTTCAAGCGCTGGTTATAACACCTATGAAAACTGATGATTATCTCTTATCAAAGATAATATCATTAACAATACTTTCAGTGATATCTGCTTCATTATTTATGGGTCTGATGATGATTTTTAATAACACTTCTTTTGATGTATTTTACTTAGCGATAGGGATAATCCTTACCTCGGTGATGCTGATACTTGTTGGTTTTATACTTGTATCTCGTGTGAATAATATCAATGGATATTTGCTAGGTATGCTAATTGGTTTTATAGGTCTTACTTTTCCACCGCTTCTTCAATTATTTGGACTATTTGAAAATCCGGTATTCTACTTATGGCCAACACAAGCGTCCTTTATCCTATTTGATGGAGTATTTCATGCAGCTGCTCTTGAAACCTGGGAAATAATATATGGCATTGGTTACCAAGTATTTTGGATTGGACTATTGTATATCCTGGCAAAAAAAGCATTTCATAAGCATATTGTTTTGAAAGGGGGTTAAAAATGGTATATATTTTAAGACTAGCGGTAAATGATTTTAAGAATATCATTAGGGATAAATTTCTTGTTTATGCTGCAGTAATTTTACCATTGATGCTTGTGATTATTTCCAGAATAGTTCTACACTGGATTGCCCCTAGCTTAAAAGATACCATTCCACTTGCTGGTAATTATTCAATGATCTTTATGTTATGCACAACTATGATTCCACTGGTTTATGGTTTTATAGCAGCTTTTTTAATATTAGATGAACGGGATGAACATTTATTAACAGTACTTCGAGTTATGCCAATATCCAGAAACAGCTATCTAATTTATCGCATGTTTTTTCTTTCCCTTTTCTCGTTTATTGTTTTACTAGTATTTCCTCCACTCTCTGGATTACTAGAAAATACACAATTTTCTTACATAGATTACATTCCTATCGCACTTCTTTTTACTCTTTTAACACCATTTTCTGCACTATTGGTAAGCGCGTTTGCAACAAACAAAGTACAAGCTTATGCAATATTCAAAATATCAGGAACAGTCTTTTTAATACCACTGTTTATATTTTTACTAACAGATAACTTAAAATACATATTTGCACCGATTCCAAATTTTTGGGCGTTTATAACCCTAAAAGAGGTAATTTCTACAGGGATAAACGACTACTTACATCTTGGCATAGGGTTTGTATATACCATAGCATTAATTGCTGTTCTATTTTACATATTTAATAGAAAAAATTAATACAATTTTTCCTTTTTGGCTTGGGCATAATATTTCCGTGTAGCATTGGCATATCCTTTCTCAGCTCTCTCTGCATGGAATCGTATCCATCCTTCAAACCCAAGTTTCTTGAAACGCTCATAATCCTTTAGTTTTTCGGGATATCTCTCTAAAGTCTCTGAAAAGTGTTCGCAAGGGAAATCCTTACATTCATAGCAAGTCTCCAATCCTCTTTCTTTAGCGCATGGTCGATTTTTGCATGGCACTCCCCCGCCTTGTTTACAAGGTTCATGACAATAAGCTCCGCTATCTTCGTTGCTGAAATATTCTACTCCTTTTAAGAATTCGTTGAAGTCAAAATCTGGTTTAACGCCCTTCGGATTTATAGTCAGCTCATCCGGATAACCTGCAGCTTTTATAACTTCCAAGAATTCTTGAGCAATCTTTGCATAAATTCTTCCTCGGTACATTCCACATGTACCACAGTATATACCGCAATACCCAATCAATTTCTTTGCTTCTTTAATGTCAACCATTTTTACCTCCTTTAGACAAATATTAATTTTAATCGTACTTGATAATGTCACGCCCGCATCGGGCATGTTTGCCCAAAGTTAGTTGCCCTATCAGGAATGAAGAAATACTTGGTTAGGCTATTTAAATATGCACTATTAAAATTTTATTTTTTTATTGCTTTAACAACCATACCTTTAGGTACGATATATCCTTTTATTGGAAACCAGTAACTTTTATAATAATCAATGACAACATCAACGAATCCAGAATCTCTTAATAATCTCCTCATTTCTTCTCCGCTATACAATTTTAAGTTCATTTTTTTTATAAGTCTAGTATGATCAATCCCATCATCCTTATTATATGCCATTTCTATAACTAATCTACCCCCAGACATTAGAACTCTAAATATCTCTTTAAGCGATCTCTCCGGTTCGGACCAGAAAAAAAAGGTCTCAATAGCTGCAACAACGGAAAACTCATTATCATCCCAAGGTAGAGATGTTGCATAACCTTGTATTAATTCGGCTTTCCCTGATTCAACAAGCTTTTTATTAATATCATTTGCTAATTTAACCATATCTTCAGAGTAGTCTAAACCAGCTATTCTTGAAACATGAGATACATATTTTTTTATAAAAACCCCTGAACCAAATCCTATTTCAAGATATTTATCATCATGTTTAAGATTGAGTGCCTTTGCAGCATTTTTATAGAAATCTTTGTGCGCACGAGCCATGCCTTTTGCCAATATTTTTCCAAAAAAACCGCTGGGTTTTGCAAATTGTGACATATCGATATTTCACAATAGATTATTTTCTATTAAATATTATTAATTTTTTGTACTTAAATAGCTTTCTAAAAATATGTTTGCTAATTAATATAAGGAGTGCCCGCATCGGGCATGTTTGCTAAAAGTTAGATGCCCTGTATTGAATATTAAGGATATTGCGATGTTTATGCCATTATCTCTCACAACTAACTTTTTTTAAGTAGCGTATATTTAGGAATGAAAAAATGGAAAGAAAATCAAATCAGTTATTAAAATGGATATTGATTGCTGCAGGAACTATTTTTCTAGGTCTTGGAATAATTGGAATATTTTTACCAATTTTGCCCACCACTCCTTTTCTCTTACTTGCTGCAGCTTGTTATGCTCGAAGTTCTAAAAGGTTTTATGACTGGCTCATGAATAATAAATTGTTTGGTGCCTATATTAAAAACTATCGAGAAGGTAAAGGCATACCCCTAAAGGTCAAAACGTTAACCATTTCTTTACTGTGGATTACAATTCTTTTTTCAGTTTTCTTTATTTTAAACATTTTTTGGATTAAAATCATGTTAATTATAATAGCTTTTGGAGTTACAATCCACATACTTACTATTAAAACATTTAAAAAAAAGTAGTTGAGACAATAATTATTTAAATAACACGCATCATAATGTTTTTAAAAATTATGCATAACTTTTTAGGGGGAGTTAAAATGGTAAAAAATAAAAAGATATTAACAACTAATTTTGGAAAGCCAGTAGATGATGATCAAAATAGTATAACTGCAGGAGATCATGGCCCTGTTCTAATGCAGGATGTTCATCTTCTTGAAAAACTTGCTCATTTTAATCGCGAGCGCATCCCTGAACGAGTTGTTCATGCGAAAGGTGCAGGAGCAGGTGGATATTTTGAAGTCTTACATGATGTCACTAAATATACGAAAGCAAAGTTTCTCTCGAAAGTAGGAAAAAAGACTGAAGTGTTTGTACGTTTTTCAACTGTTGGTGGGGAGAAAGGCTCTGCCGATGCTGAGCGTGATCCTCGTGGTTTTGCAGTCAAATTCTATACTGAAGAAGGTAACTTTGATCTTGTTGGTAACAATACTCCTGTGTTTTTTATTCGTGATCCATTAAAATTTCCAGATTTTATTCATACTCAGAAAAGAAATCCGGCAACTAATACCAAAGATGCCAATATGTTCTGGGACTTTTTGTCTTTAACACAAGAGTCAATACATCAAGTTACAATTCTTTTTTCTGATCGTGGAACTCCAAAAACATATAGGTATATGAATGGATATGGTAGCCATACTTATAAGTGGTATAATAACAAAGGTGAATATTTTTGGGTGAAATATCATTTCAAGACAGATCAAGGAATACAAAATCTAACTCGTGAAGAAGCAGATGTTTTAAAGGGAAAAGATCCTGATCATGCAACACGTGATTTATATGAATCAATAGAAAGAGGTGATTATCCCTCTTGGACTCTTGAGATACAAGTTATGACACCTGAAGAAGCTGATGATTACCGTTTTAATCCATTTGATGTAACAAAGGTTTGGCCCCATGGCGATTATCCACCAATCAAAGTTGGACGTATGGTTTTAAATCGTAATCCAGATAATTATTTTGCAGAGGTGGAACAAGCTGCTTTTTCTCCAGGTAATTTCGTACCAGGTATTGCTGCATCACCAGATAAAATGTTACAAGGGCGTCTATTTTCCTATCATGATGCCCATCGTTATAGGTTAGGACCTAATTATCATCTTTTACCAGTGAACAGACCAAAGGCTATGACAATGGATAATTATCAGCGTGATGGGTATATGCGCTTTGATGGTAATGAAGGTGGTAAACCAAACTATTACCCTAACAGTTTTGGCGGCCCGGAGCCAATAATTGATACAGCTGACCCTGATTTTGAAGTATCAGGAAAAGCAGCACGACAAAGATATACTCATCCCAATGATGATTTTGTGCAAGCAGGAAATTTATATAGAAAAGTTATGACGGACAAAGATCGTGATCATCTTATAGGCAATATTGTAACTCATCTATGTAATGCAAAGAAAGATATTCAGATTCGTCAAACGAAGATTTTCTATAAAGCTGATCCAGAGTATGGTCGTCGTGTAGCTGAAGGACTTGAATTAGATACAAAAGAATTTAAAGGTTTAGAGAAAGTATTAGTAAAATAAATATTGTGTTAATATTTGGCATGCCCGCATCGGGATTCGAACATCGAATCTACTAGTGGATTATAGGTTCTCTAACTGTTAGATAAATGTCATTTTTTAATTTTTCGAATTATCTTTTATGTTCTTGTGGGGGATTTATGTGCGGAGAAATTAAATCCATTAGATAATCACTTAAAACTAATCTAATACTTGCTAACCAAAGAATTGCTACCACAATGAATATTATTGTTAAATAATCCCAACGATTAAACCAACCCAAGAGCAATACCTGCAGCTGGTGCATGTTCCGTATTAGTAACAGCCATAATGAAAATCGCAAAGCCGATAGCAATAGCGCCAAATAAAACAAGAGTAGTAGTTTCCGAAAAAGAAAGGATATTTTTAATTTGTGATTCTGAGATTAGATAAAAAACAAATCCAACTGTCAAGCCAACAACATATCCACCAATGAGACGTCGAGGATCAGAAGAATATCGAGTTTAGATAATTTTTTATATTTGATCTAAATATGAGTAATTAAAAATTATGTGGGAGGTATTAATAAATGAATATGGAAGAGATCAAACATAAAAGTTTGCCCCTAGATAAGGCTGCAGATATAAAGAATATACTTGGAAAAAAAGTATTAACTAAGGATGGAAAAAATATTGGAAAAATTAGGACTATAAGAATTGATCCAAAAGATTTAACAATAGAAGGTATCGAAGTCGATACAGGATTGTTCAAAATAGATCAATATTTTGACAAAAATTACATCAAAACAATTACAGAGCAAGGAGCAATTCTTAAAATAACCCCAGTTGATAATATAGTTGGAAACACCGTTTTTGATTCAACAGGGAAAAGCGTAGGTGAAATAAAATCCATTAAGCGATCGAAGAAAACCAATAAGCTTCTGTCGATTACTATGTATTCAGATATCTATAAAGAAAATATAACAATTGATGCAGATTATATCGCAAGTTGTGGAGAAGGTTGTATACTTAAAGAACCGATTAAGGACATTATAGATTAAATTCCTTGTAAAATAATAAAAACTAAATTAACATACAATAAAAAACCTAATAACCTGGGTTACTTTAAATGATCAATAAAGACAAGTTTCCGTTGTACGGTTATATCAGTAGTACTATAGCAATTTTATTCTTCATTGCCGATTTTTTATATTTAATAGATAAATGTCCTTTTGGCATTTCTACTGTTATAAGAATAAGCTTTATACAGGTGATTCTTGCGATTTTGGCCATGTATTTTGGATGCTGTTCTGAAACAAAAAAAGCTAAGATTAGTATTATATTTGGTTTAATAGTAATTCTGCTTGTAATTTTATATTATATTTTTGTAATACATCCTTGTATATCATAAAAATGAATTGAAATTTCTCAGATATGAATTTTAATAGTTAATATTCACATTTACATAAGTTAATTACTGAAATTGTGGTATGTGCAATTAAGACAAGCCCAAGGAATACCCAGAAGAAAACCCATGAAAAATTTTTGTAAATTCCCGGATCGTCAGAAAATGCACCTGCAATTGAGAATACTATTATTGTAATACCTACCAATGCAGGTATTATACAAAAAGACATATCTTTTATTTTTTTCTTTTTAACCATACTTCTCATCTCTTTTATTTACACTCCGGTATTTTATCCAATCCTTTCAGGTTTCTTGTACATGCTATTACATTACCCACAGCTTTAACATAACCTATGTATAAACATATTGTTATTGTTATATGCCCCAATAGAAGTTTTTTAAAACCAAGCTCTTTTATTGCTTCGTCAGATAATTCAATATGTAAATGTGTAACCTCCTACTTTTTTGTATTTAACTCCATTCCCGATATCTCACCAGCCTCAAAGCCGTCTAGGGTAACAACATCCATGCCATCTAATTTACTAAATCTCATGAATAACCCCCATTATTAAATGAGTACAAAGAAATATAATCCTTTTGGTACTAATAAGTTTTAAATTTACATGTCTGTTAAAAGAATTGAAAAATGAAAAAATGTAGAATTGTAGGAATCATATTCTTATTATCTATAGCTTTTCTCCTTAGAAATCAATCATGCTAATTATTGACACGCCCGCATCGGGATTCGGTCTCAATTTTGGGACCATTTTTCAGATTTTATTGTGAATCTTTCCAACTGTAGTATTATTCAAATAAGAAAATAATATGGGCATAATTCCATTGTGTTAATCCACATACTTGCCTCAACTTTTTCTACATAAGGCATTTCTAATACAAACTCTCTTAATTCACATAAATGTTTAAAATTTTTTATTACAATAATTGAAATTAAATCGTATTTACCAACCAATTTTGACGCAACAATTACGCTTGGAATTTTTATTAATTCTTCTAGAACTTGCGATGAATAGGCTGGTTTCACATCAATTCCAAAACGGGCGATAAAAGAATAACCAATTTTTGTAGGATTAATTATGACTGTTGAACTAACTACGATTCCTTGTTCTTTAAGTCGTTCAAACCTGTTACATATTGTATCAGGAGATACATCTATTTTTCTAGCAATTTCTCTAAATGAGGTTCTTGCATCTTTTTTTAACATTTCTAGAATTGCAATATCGATATTATCCAATTTCATAAATGTCACCTATTCAAATTCAAAGTTTTTCGGACATAACAAGGGTTTATCGACAAATATTCCAACATCAGCGCTTTTTACTTGTGGAAAATCTTCAATTTTATCTTTTGTTATCCCGATTTGTTCAATATCTTCTAATAAAAATATTGCTTCTATATCATATTGCCCGATTGATTTCGTAACAACACATAATCCTTTCATTTTTTTAATAATGTTTAAAACCGACTCAGAGAATTTTTGTACTACTTTAATCCCAATTATTACTAAATTTCCTTGACCCATTTTTTTGGGATCAATCACAATTGTACTACCTCTAATTACTTCATTTTTTATCAGTTTGTTGTATCTATTTTTTATTGTATCTGTAGAAATATTACATTGATTTGCGATTTCTTTAAAGGGAGTTCTTATGTCTTTTTGTAGTGTTCTTAATATTTTTATGTCTATTTCATCTAAATTTGTATTTTCCATATAACGTCATTCTCCAACTTAATTTTTGATAAAAGTATGTTTTTTTAATTATTAATTCTTTCTTTGTCGTTATTTTTGTAGTAAAACTTCGGATTTTTTTCTTTATTTCTACATTATTTGTTAATTTTAAAAATATTTTAGTTAATTGTCCTAAAAAAATTAAATATATAGGACAAAATAACAATTTTTATAAATACTAAATAGTTAATAGTTTTTAACGAAATAGTCTCTAAAACTCCTTTAGGTGATACTTGATGAAATTAACGCCGGAAAAATGGTTAGAAAAATTCGAAAAAGAAGGAAAAGCAGATGAAGTCTTTTTAATAATTCGTGGAAAGGAATATACGCCCAGACAAATAGCTTCTATGGACTATGTCTTCTGGAAGCAGGTTGTAAAATCTGTTTAATATTATGTCAATTAAAATAATAGTAACTGGTGGAACATTCGATAAGGAATATAATGAACTTAATGGTGAATTATATTTTAATAAAACACATGTATCTGAAATGTTAAAATTAGGAAGATCAAGAATTGAACTTAAAATTGTTACTTTGATGATGCGCGATAGTCTGCATATAACAGATTCTGATGTTGAAGTTATATTGAATGAATGTGAAACTTCTGAAGAAGATAAAATTCTGATTACCCATGGTACTGATAAAATGGCTAATACTGCTAAGGTTTTAGGGCAATCTATTAAAAATAAAACAGTAGTGCTTACAGGTGCAATAATACCTTATGCATTTGGTAGTTCAGATGGAATGTTTAATTTAGGTAGTGCATTGGCTTT
>Ga0209636_10003354_pt1 | contig 16335 bp, 19 predicted proteins | sample DeeMarSWOR152_54_FD_187464 | JGI IMG/M metagenome (GOLD analysis project Ga0209636, IMG submission 187464) | Marine sediment microbial communities from White Oak River estuary, North Carolina - WOR-1-52-54 (SPAdes) (version 2) | ecosystem: Environmental > Aquatic > Marine > Intertidal zone >...
CCTTGATGGTTGAATTTAATTATAATTGGATTTAATTTTTCAGTTCATATAATTAATTTATGTACGAATGGATTCTGCTCGTAGTTTTGTTTTTGTTGTGGGGTATGAAAAAACTGATTTGGGAGGAGGGGTTCTTCGTGCCTTTGCCGATGAAGACTGTACGAGCTATGCTTAAGCTCGCGCAGATAAAGAAAAGTGACGTACTTTACGATTTGGGAAGCGGCGACGGCCGTACTGTTGTAGAGGCGGCCAAAAAGTATGGCATCCGCGCTGTTGGTATAGAAAGCAACCCGTTGGTCTATTTTGCCTCAAAACTGAACGTCAATATCAGAGGGCTGGGAGGCAGCGTGAAAATATTGAGAGAAGATTTTTTCAAGCACAACATCAAAGAAGCGGATGTTGTGACGATTTATTTAACGCCGAAATTGAACGCGATGCTTAAGCCGAAATTTGAGAAAGAGCTTAGGAAGGGCACACGAATTGTGTCGGCCTCACATGAAATTAAAGGCTGGAAACCAATTAAGAGGGTAAAGACAGGCCATTTCTGGACGTATTTGTACAAAATTTAAAGCAAAGCCTTTAGCAAATCCGCCCTTGCCAGTATTCCGACAAGCGTGTCCCCTTGGACAACAGGCAAGCGATTGACATCGTGTATGTCCATCTTAGAGGCTGCGTCGAATATGTTCGCGTCTGGAGATATAGAGATCACTTTCTTGCTCATCACGTCTTTTATTTTTATCTTTGAAATTTTTTCAACCTCCTTTTTTGCGTTGAGGTAGTTCTTGCCCATTCGGATGAAGTTGAAGAAAAGAAGCGTCATAGACTGGTATGTGAAATCGCCTACGAAGTTTTTCTCGCCACAAAGATTTATCCCCATAAACTTTACTATGTCCGATTCGCTTATGACTCCGACAACTTTTTTGTTCTTCGGATCTTCCACAACAGGCGCCCCTGATATCCCTTTCTTGCAAAATATTTTTGCAGCTTTGAAAATAGTATCGTCAGGCTTGAAATAGATTACATTCTTACTCATAATGTCCTTTACTTTTTTCATATTATCTAATAGAAATATCGTTTTTCGAATATTTGTTTTTTATTTGAGTTTTATTTCGGCTAATTTCTTTTGGCCGAGTTTAGTATAGGCCGAGTTCAGTACATGAGAAGCTCAGTACACTTTGCTGCCGGCCTCGATGTCATTCTCAGGGACCATCAACGCCAGCTTGCCTTGTTTGTCCTCGGCCGCGAATATCATGCACTGCGATTCGAGCCCTTTGAACTTCTTGCGTTCTAGGTTGCAGATGAACATGTATTTGTTGCCTAGCAAGTCTTCGGGTTCATACTGCTGCGCAAGGCCGGATACGGCTTGCAGCTGCTCGTCACCGAAATCTACTTGAAGTTTGATTAAGTGCGTGGTGTCAGGGACGCGCTCCGCGCTCAGTACCTTGCCTACACGCATGTCAAGCTTTTGGAATTCTTTAAAAGGCACTATTTCGACATTCTCATCAGACGTATAAACCACCCTCATCGTTAATTGATACAAATTTCTTTGATTTGGCGGCTTAAATCTCTTATGCAGCCAGTTTTTCTATATAATCAGGCAACAGGTAAATTATCGGGGCCTCTTGGAAATAATTTTGGAAATATTCGCTTTCAGGAGGGCCATAAGGAGTCTTAAAAGAATCGGTTGTAATCAGTGCGTCCGCGTCCAAATCTATTAAGGCCTTGACAGCGTCCCAGCCTATCAAGTGTGCCACAGCGATGAACACCCTTTCTGGTTCGTGCTCTTTTACCACATTATACGCTCTGCGCAACGTTCCTCCGCTGACTGTCACATCATCGTAAATTACAACATCTCTACCTTCGATATCTGAGATGTTTAGAGGCTTGTGCTCTATCCTCTTTTCACCAGTCTTCAAATCTCTTTTCTGGCCGAAACACATATATTCAGAATCAAAACAAGCGGCAAGGTCCTTTACCATTTTTATGCTTCCCAGATCAGGCCCTACTATCACAGGGGCATTGCGCACAGAATTGTATGCTTTCAATTGATATTCGAACGCCCTCGCAGAGCCTATGTCGTGTGCTTCTACGAATCCGTATACATTAGGCTTTACAAGACTTGGCCTTAAGAACTCTTTCAGATTTTTCCCTTCCTCTTTGCCGTATAGGTGTGAATTAATTGTAAACAGGTTTGATATAAGAGTATCTGAATAAAGTTTTGCAATGTCTCTCAAAGAAGCTGGCTCGCCTGGAAGAAATGCTTTGTCCTGTCTGGCATAGTACATGTAGGGTATAAACAGGTTAACATCTTTTGGTCTGGCCCTTCTTATGGTATTTAGTACGAACATGTTTTGCATGGTATACTTATTTGGGTCAGGCGAGAATCTGTCGTCCCTGAACGCAACCAATACATTCCTATTGCGAATGTCTTTCTCTTCGGCCTTTATCGAGGGTTTTATTTCACCTTCCAAGTACTTTGTGACATCTACAGGAAAAAACAGCGCACCCAATTCGTTGGCCAGCTCCTCTGTGAAACCGTCATCTAATTCGCCGATAACAACATCCACAATCATATTAGAAGGATTAAAACTAAATCTTAAGTCGTTTTCGCTTTGCTTGGTTACAGCTCGATTTTCTTGAACAGCGGCCCGATGTCGCCTATCCTGTGGCCTGGCTCCAATACCAATTTGTCCGCGTCTTCAAAGAGCTGCTCATGAACGCTGCTGCCTAGTCTCAACTGCGACCACAAATTCTCGCAAGCGAACGGCACAAAAGGCGAGAACATCACTGCAAGCGATCGGACAACGTTCGTTGAAACGTACATGGTGTTTGCGCAATCTTCATGGTCCTTTTTCAAACTCTCCCAAGGTTTCTTCTCTTGGAAGTACCTGTTGCTTTCCTTGCTGAGCTCCAAGGCTTTATGCAAAGCCTCGGTCAGGTTCAGCTGTTCCATATCAGCTTTTATCTGATTCTTTGCGTCGGAGAGTTTTTGTATAATTTTTTTGTCCTTCGAATCAAGCACACCAGGCTCTGGTACTACGGAGTTGAAATTGGCCTTGAGAAAACTTAGCACACGGTAGACAAAATTGCCAAAGTTCCCAATCAGCTCGTTGTTCGTTTTTTCCACTAATCGGGTCTCGGAGAAATCCCCGTCATCAAAAGTCGGTATCTCGTTTATAAGATAGTACCTTACAACGTCAGCGCCGTATTTGTCTATAAGCTCCAAAGGATTAACCACATTGCCCAAACTCTTGCTCATCTTTTGGCCTTCTACTGTGACATAGCCATGGACGAATACAGTCCTGGGCAAATCCAAACCAGCCGAGAGCAGCATAGCAGGCCAATATACAGCGTGGAACCTTGTGATGCCTTTGCCGATTACATGTATGTCAGCAGGCCACCATTTCTTGAAAAGCTCCCTGTCTTTATCCCAACCGATCCCTGTAAGATAGCAACTCAAAGCGTCGAACCAGACATACATTATTTGCGTGTTGTCGCTAGGCACAGGCACTCCCCACCCTTTCGCCCGTTCCACGGATCGCGATATGCTGAAGTCTTCGAGCCCGGTTTTTAAAAACGCAATCACTTCGTTCTTCCGCTTTTCCGGCACTACCTGGAGCTGGCCGCTCTTTATCAGCTTTTCAAGCTGTTTTTGGTATTTTGACAACTTAAAAAAGTAATTCTCCTCTTCGACCACTTCAGGCGGCCGCTGGTGCTCTGGGCATTTTCCGTCCACAAGTTCGCTTTCTTTGTAAAACGCCTCACAACCCACGCAGTAAAGGCCTTTGTACTTCTTTTTGTATATGTCGCCTGCTTTGTCGCACAACGACCACAACCGGTGCACGCCAGGCCAGTGGCCTGTTTTTGAAGACGATCGGATGAAGATGTTGAAGGAAAGGCCTATCTTCTCGCCAAAATCCTTGAATATGGCAGCGTTTGTGTCGCACAGCTCCTGCGTAGTAATCCGTTTTTCTTCGGCTGCCTGTACGTTCTTTAGGCTGTTCTCATCAGCGCCTGTTGTAAGGAAAACTGACTTTCCGCACATTTTGTGGAAACGCGCAATCACGTCTGTCTGCACAAATTCCAAAGCATGGCCGATGTGCGGAAGCGCATTGACATAAGGAATAGCAGTGGTTATGTAAAATTCATTTCTTTTTTTTGTTTTCTCGATTGTGCTTGTTTTTTCGATTTTTTTGGTTTTCCCCGCGAACTCCCTCACCTATTTGATTTTACTAATCTATACTTTTAAAACTAATACGTTTAAAACTAATGGGTTTAAATCTAATCTAAACAACCTAGAATAAACAACTTAACTAAACAGCCTATAAGAGGACATCTTGTGGGAAGCGTTGGAAGGCCTTTCGGTTGTTGGCAGACTCTTCAAGTATTTATCGCACTATTTTCGCGAATTTCGGTGTGACCACTATGTAACCCTCTTCTATGCCGACAAGGTCCCAGCCGAACTGTAGGCTCCGACGCTTGAGCATCTGAACAGTTTGTTTGAACTGGCCGAGGTCCTTTCTCTGTAGCTCAGCTATTTTCAGGAAAAGGATGTTCCCTTCTTTGATAAGCCGTTCTATTCGCTCTACGTCGTTTACTCCAGTGAGGTTTTCTACACGGACAAACACTTTGTCCTTTGCTTCTTCGACTTCCTCTTCTACAGGCAGTTCCACCTGCGCTTCGCTTTTTCTGGAAAAAAGTTTCTTGAGAGACTCAAACACCATTTCCATCACTAGGAATAATTTTGTTATTTATAAATTTATAGTTGTCTCGGCTTTTAAAGCACTAAACCTAAAATAATAATTTAATTTTACCTTTTCTTCTTTCTAACGCCTCGCAGTAGCTTACTTTCCGCATAGGCCATTCTGAAATTCAGCACATAGTTTGTGGTTTCGACGAACATGAGTATTGAAGAGAATGTAAAAAACAACACTGAAAACCCGCTCGAACCAGCTATCGATGCAAACAAGCCGAAGATTGCGAATATAACAGAAGTCTCGAAAAAGAACATGACCTTTTCTGCGGCTACCAAACGTTCTACCCTGCCCATGGGTGATTCAGCCGCTTCCCTGACTACTCTTGAAAATTCTGTGAATATGACACTCAGGCATACCAGGATCAACACAAAAACAGTTGCAGGGACCTCAAAACTGTTTATAGCATCCAAAGTTATCGGTGGCAAGGAAAAATAGAAAATCAGCGATGAGCAGATTAGGATAAAGACAGACAAGAAACCAATTCTTCTCGGCCCGCCTGAAACAGACAACTTAACCATAATTAAATCTGGTTTTTTTAGGATAAATTAAATTTTTGGTCTATTAAAATAAAAAATAAAAAAAGAAAAAAAGCATGCCGTACAAAAATACGGTCTTACATCATTTCTACGTAATCGGCCGCATTCATGAGGCCGCTTGACATGCCAGGCTCAGCACCGATAATGATGACCTTCTTTCCGTAGGTCTTCGCCATCTGTATGGCCGGAAGGTAGTCTGCGTCCCTTGTGGCCAATGCGATGTAATCTACATCCTTTGTTATGGCCGCCTCTACAGCAGATATGGCCATTGCCACATCGACGTCGTTCTTGTCTGCCTCAACCTCTGCCAGTATCATCATAGATTCGAACCCCTCGTTTATTATGGCCTCGATCAATTTTTCAGGCGCGAACTGGTTTACAAAGACCTTTGCAATAACTACACGTCCGTATTTTAACACAATCTTCTTCAATTCGCGCAAATCTATCATAAATTCCTTTCTAAGCATGTTTGGTCCGTCAACGAAAAGGGCGATGTTTGGAAGCTCTTGACGTTCGTAGCTCCTGTCCCTCGCTCTTGGCCTAGGACCTCTTGAACCTCTATACATAACATCATCTCCTTTTATTTTTTCCAATTTTTAGGTCCTAAACCTCAATTTTAGGGCCTAAATTTCCCTAGTTCTCTTTATTTCTCGAATCTAGGTCGAATGAAGGAAAAGCAAAATTACGATCGAAAGTCATTCAACAAACTTCCCTTCATCCAGTCGATTCTTCTAAACTTCTTTACTGTTGGCATATTTAAATGTTTTACCATTTGAAGCTGCTTTTGGGGCTTGTTCCACTCACAGAGGATGCCGAGCCTTGTAGGACAATGTTGGAGCCTGCAAGCTTTAAAGAGCCTGCGAACTGATATAGCTCTAACTGTTCGCCAGCAAGTTCTTCTGTGGACTTGATAGAGCCATCAGGGTTCAACCGCGCTATTGATCCTATCGCTGATTTTAAAGATATCTTTTTTTCTGAGAGGTTGGTAACCAAGAACTCGATCGGTACTATTTCAAAGCTCACCTTAAGATCGCCTGAGCCGGACGTATAATAATTACCGTCAACATCTATCTTTTTCACAGTACCGTCAAACCTAAGAGTCCCGGCAAGTGTGTATTCGAATGCGCCTTTGGTTCCGTCCAAATCTAGACGAACCGCCATGTCTTCCTTATGCAAATCTACACCACCGATTTTTATGACCCCCTGCACAAGTCCTGAACTAGACAAACTCGAATTGTAGAGTTGATAGCTTTGTGTTAGGAAAGAGTTTTTATCAGCGGTCATCGTCAGCCCGAAAGCGCCTTCAACCGGCCCGCCCCCTCCAGCCATGCCAAATAACCCTGATACTATGTTGCCGACTCTGTCCCTAAGAAAATCCACCACGCCTGTAGCGTAACCCATGCCACTTTCTGTCCTTAGCAGTATTACTCCGATTCCTATTATTATAAAAATGGCCAATAAAGACTTCAAATTCATGCTTTTCACCCAGCAGGCCTCAGCTGCCCAAGGTGGATTCAAACGCCCAAACAGTTATTTAATCCCGGCTATATTAATTATGTATAACAACACATATAAAAAAGTATAAACAATATTGTATGGTCTATAATTATAGGATTTATATAAAATCGATGTTTAAGGACGGTGTATAATTTGTTAAAGACTATGTTTATAACCTACCAATTTTTTGGGGACGGCGGAAATATATGGGGAAATGTATTCATGTGGATATTTTTCTTCATATTCATGCTTTTCTACCCGAGATTGATGATGGCCCAAATGCTTTGGAAGCTTGAACAGTCTGCAAGTATGATTGAAAAGATGACCACGAAGGCCAAAGGCATAGTTATAAAAAACATATCCAAAAAACCGACCAAAAAGATGAAGAATTCAGTAAAAAATTTCTTAGAATTCTTTGCAATCTCACCTGTTAGTCTAGATCCGTACGGAATCGTGAAAAAGGTGGAGCACATAGTTAATCTGTCCGAGGACCGGTTCACTTATTTCGTAGACCAGATTGCGCCGCATACAGGAGAAGAGCAGAAGCAAAACATCAAAATGGGCCTTTCAGGCGCTGTATCGTTAAACTCTGTGGCAAAACTTGTGAGGCATTTTGTCGAAACCGTAAGAAAAACAAAAAACCTTCAGTTGGCACTTGTCCTCCAGATGCAACTCCCGCTGATTGAGCGTCTGTCCAAAGCCCTGCTTAGCGGGACCGAGGCGCTGACAAACGGTTGGCCGATAGGCGATACTGTCGGCAACCTAGTAGCTGCTCATTTTGTCGGCAAGAAAACGATGAAAGAGATCGAGAAAGACGTCATGCTCAGTACAAAAAACGTCGGTAAGCGAAAAGTCTTCATAATGAAAGCGAAGGGTCCGGGCGGCAGATTAGGCAAAATAGGGAAGGCTACTGAAAAGGTTGTGAATGAAAATAACATAGCGAAGATAATAACAATAGACGCTGCCGCTAAACTCGAGGGGGAGATAACAGGCAGAGTTGCAGAAGGCGTGGGCGTGGCTCTCGGCGGTATCGGCGTTGACAGGTCGTATATAGAAGATATCGCAGTAAAGAAGAACATACCCTTGGATTCTATTGTTGTGAAGATGAGCCAAGAAGAGGCCATACAACCCATGAAGAAGGAAATATTGTTGTCAGTACCTCATGTATTGCGAGTGCTAGGCGAACGCATAAAAGCGACCGAAGGGAGCGGTGCTGTACTGGTTATCGGTGTGGGCAACAGCTGCGGTATTGGCAACAGCAAAGCAGAAGCCCAAGAGACCGAAGTCCTTATAAAGAAAATAATAAAACAGATGAAGCTGCGCGAAAAGAAAATAAAAGAAAAAAGAAGCAAAAAATGGGCTACATTCTTATGGGGCGGTTAACTAAAAATTTGTGGTTTATTTAACTTTAACTAAGAATTTCTAGCTATAGACCTCTGACTATAGACCCAGATAGGTAACTTAGGCATAGGCGGATAAAGGCTGTAACCGGATAAAGGTCGTGATAATGCCCTACAATAAAAGGGAGAATACTAAGAGAATAGTGCCCAGAAACTCTCCGCAGATTCCTGAAGAAGGAGATATAACGACAGTGGCTGGAATCACATACCGTGTCACTGAGACAAAATATGGCCACATATTTCAAGTTATAAAAGTGGAGCCTTCGGAAGAATTGTACAAAGAAAACAATCAAAAAAACCAAAAGAATAAAGAGGAGAATAAAGAGGAATAGAAAATATCTACAAAATTTATCGAGGTTTCAAATTTATCGAAGTTATCGAAGGGATAGTTATCGCACTATTCAATTGGCGCATTATTCAAAGAAGTTTTTCCAGTTCGTTGATGGTTTTGGCCGGGTTGAAACAATAGAGTATTTTGTTGAAATCTTTCCTGAATGCGATAACATCTTCTTTTATCCTTTCAAGCGGTTCTTTGTCTATCAACGCACGCTTGTAAAACTCTGCGACCTTTTCCATCTCAGGCTCTTTCATGCCCCATCTTGTAAGCTCTTGCACACCCAAGCGTATGCCAGACGGATTGTGCGTTGCGTCGTGCGCTGAATCATACGGCAAAGACATCTTGTTGCATATTACATTGCAGCGGGCCATCTGCTTTGCTACATATTGGCCGTCGCCGTGCTGCTTCACATCTACAATAACCTGATGGCTCTCTGTAAAATCCAGATGAGGGCACATCACTTTAAACCCTCGGTTGAACAATGCGCGTGCGAACGCTTTCGCGTTTTTCACAACTTGTTCTGCGTATGCACGGCCAAAACGGTTCATTTCTAATGCTGTTATTGCCAATGCTGGGAACCGGAATATATGCGTGTTGCTCAGCATGCCTGGGAAGACTGCATTGTCGATTTTTTGCCAATCCTCGTTCAGCAGCTTGTAATTACCTATGATTATACCGCCTTGCGGGCCTTGGAAGGTCTTGTGCGTCGAGGATGTGATTATGTCCGCACCGTCTTCGAACGGCTCTTGGAAGACTTTGTTGTACACAAGACCGAACACGTGCGCTGCGTCATAGACGATTTTTATCTTCGAACTGATTTGCTCTTTGATTTCGCGCACAGGCTCTGGAAAAAGGAACATCGAAGCGCCGAACATTACCAGCTTAGGGTCGGCTTTCTTTATTATATCCACAGTCCCCTCGGCGTCTATGTTCATGTTTTCCACATCAAAGGACATGTCGATGTTTTTCAGACCACGCACGCCAGCAGGTCCCCATCTTGTGTGGCTTATGTGCGCTCCAGCAGGTATTCCCAAACTTATGATTACGTCGCCTGGCTTTGTCATCGCGGTATATATTATCAGATTGGCAATCGCGCCGGAAATCGGCCTAACGTCTGCGTAGCGAGTTATAAAGTTTTTGCGGAAAAGCTCGTTGCATATCTCTTCTATCTCGTAAGAAAGCTCGGTCCCTTCATAATGGCATTCCGGTCCTGTGTGCTCGTTGTAACGGCCTTCAAAATCCGACTTAAAAACGTGTTCGGCCACAGGAGACATCACACTTTCCGATGCAATAAGGTTGACGCATTCCTCGCGGCGCCACTTGTTCTGCTTTTGCACTATTTCAAAAACACGTTCTCTGTCAATCGGGCCGATGATCATACTTACACCAGTTTTAAATCAGACAAGCAACAACCGTTCGCTTGTTTTTTCTATAGGATTTAACTTATTTATTTTTGAAGCGATTTAGTAAAAAGGTTTAAAAGTTTAATTAAATTTTATTTAGAGGTTGAAGATGTGTGAAAGTTAAAATAAAGCGAATAGACAAATCCTTGCCATTGCCTGTTTACGAAACGGCCGGCTCGGTTGGGTTTGACATTTTGTGCCGTGAAGATGTAGTAATCCCGCCAAAGTCTTTGGCCATGATACCTTCGAATTTTATCGTCAAAGTGCCGGATGGCTACACACTAATAGTCGCGCTCAGAAGCAGCACTCCGAAGAAAAAATCTCTTCTGAAACCGCACGGCGTCGGCATAATCGATAACGACTATTGCGGTGAAGGGGATGAGATGATGATACAAGTATACAACTATTCGGACAAAGAAGTAAAAGTCAGCCGTGGCGAGAAGATAGCGCAAGCTCTATTCGTTAAAATCGAAAAGGCCGAATGGGAAGAAGTCGATAAGATTGGCGAACCGGCACGAGGCGGTTTTGGGAGCACAGACAAAAATTAGACAAAAATTACTTTACCCTTTGAAGAACCTGTACCAAGCGTATACAGTAAAAAGTAAGGCCACAACAATAAGAATAATCGCTGCTCTGTAGCTTTCCACCAAACCAAACAGAAGTCCGAACCCCACGATGAACATAATACTGTCGCGTATCAATCCTTTCCAACCCACAGGAACACCATTACAAACAAATTACATAACAATTATTCAAATGCAATCATTTACATCTCTTTGTATTTTTTCTTTATGTCTGCGACTACGCAGCTTTCTGGTTTCAAGTCGCCTTCCGAGCAATAACCTATCTGCACGCAGTTAGGGCCGGCGTTTTCAAAAATTACAGGCGCTACACGCTTCACTTGTCGCAGCATCTCGTTGGCCATCTGGCGTATCTCCCACTGCGCACGCGCACAGCATCTCAGTTTGAAAAAATGCAAAAGTTCACGGGCGTTCATAGTCACTACAATGTTTGTTTTGATTCCCTGAGGCGAAAGCATTCGAACGTCCTCGTAAGGCGTTCCCATTGCTGTGAGTTCTTCGACCAGTTTTGTGTTGTATTTGATGAACTCGTTTACCTTTTTAAGCGCTTCCTCGTTCTTAGCAATCTCAGGAGGAATTACAATGTCGCAATGGGACTTGTTGTATCTGCCTGACTTTATTGTATACGAAGCTAGCCTGTGCCTGACCAACTGGGTCTCTAAAACGCGGCTCACGTCTTCTATAGCAAACGTGAAGCTGGCGTGCTCTACCACACTTACATGGCCATAACCAATAACTTTTCTTAAGATTTTTTGAGCCTTCTCGATGGTCATTTTTTCTAAAATCTCAGTAGGAGGAGTTGTTTTGAAGGATGTAGAAGCAGCTGCGGCGCAGAGTTTATCCGGTTCTGGAGTGTGAGCAATAAGAGTTACTTTCATTTCAACACCCGTTACAATTCAATCTCCCTACAACCACTCAAACTAACTAATAATCTTTTAATTAATAAATAAATCTTGCACTATCCATTGCAAAAGGCGAGTTTATAGACTGAGCAAGCTTATCAGCTGCTGCTGATTTTTTCCATCACTTCTGTTATTTTCTGTTCTAGCTGCTCAACAGGGCCGTCGTTGCTGATCTTGAACTCGGCCACCGCAACGCAGGCACCGACCTGCTGGCCGTACGGTGGCTCGCCCTCGCCTTGGTCTCTGGCGTCTGCCTTTTCGAATTCTTCAAGCGTCTTCGGGTCTTTTAGGTCGTTCCTACTTTTTAACCGCTCGAAGCGGACTCCCTTCGGCGCATCAACTGCTAGTAGCACGAAACTATTTCCGAACTTCTTTTTAAGGTATTCGGCCTCGCCTGGGTTTCTTATGCCGTCTACGATTATCATCTCTTTATCGCGTGGCAAGTATTCTGTCGCGAGCAATGCAAGAATGTGTGTCCCGTATTTTTGTCTCATTTCGTTTCCCATATCTTGCAGTTTCTCTCTGTCCAAAACACCCCTTTTCTTCTCTATTTCACCGCGTATGACGTCTGATAATGTCACATGGTAACAATTGAACTTGCGCAGGATAATATGTTTAACTGTATTTTTTCCAGAACCCATAGTCCCTGTCAATCCTATGACTTTCATCCCATCACTTTTTCATCTATCGAATTTAAGAGGTAGGTTGCAAGCATGCCTGATTTTGCAGCAGGTCCAATTTTATCTATAGTCCGGTCTCGTACCGGATGATAGATGTGAAAAAATAAGAAAACCTAAATCAAACCTGCTCTTACGGTCGTGATTGATTAAACTTCGGCCATATTTTACAAATCTGCTGCTCTTAGTGTCTTTCTACCATTGTCCTTAGCTCTGCTAACTGCGCATTTTAGCATGTCAGCAACAGCACCATCAAGAGCCTTCCAGAAATCTCCACTAACTCTCATCTTCGACTTGGAAACATGAGATTTAATAGCTGACTTAACTACTAAAGCCATCAATTACACCTCCGATTTTAAGATTATAATCCTCAATTTTAACATCTATACTATTGTTCTGTATAGACTTTAGACTTAAGGCTTATTTAATTTCTTTAGTTTGCCCCTATTTAAATCTTAAGTTTTAGGGCTTCTAGAAGCAATTTAACGCATTTTTATTTATAGTTAGAAATACATTTTATTCAAAATCATCGGCGTTTCTTAACGAAACGAAAAACACTTTAATTTTATATATAAACTCTAAATATGCCTCAAAAAATAGTATGTAGTAAATGCAACTACACACTATATAAAGGAGACATACTAAAATCTCCTTCTGACATAATCAAAAAATATGAAGGCAAATGCATCAACTGTGGTAAAAAACTTGAGTTCTATGGCACTAACAGCGTAGATATAACTCCTGTTGATGAAAACCTAGTTGTAAGTATAGAGAGGATGAACGAGAAGAGGGAGGTAAAAAGAAACAGAGAAACCAACCACAGAAAAAGATTGACTGACGGTGAAATTTTTGAAGAATTATATGAAATGCAAAAGAGATCATCAGAGAGGGGTCGTAGAGACTCAAATAGCTCGTATAAAAAAAATCAAAAGAGTTAGTTTTATAAAATAAAGCACAAATAGAATTGTAATAGAGTGTTCGGAACAAAACAAATCTAAGGCGATTTTATGGCATTGAGACCAGGTCGTACGATTAAACAGAAAAAGAGAGCATGGTCACGTGTATCAAAACGCAAACCAAGGAAGAGTTACGCAGTGGGTGTTCCGTATCCGAGAATACACGTATTCAATATGGGAAACAAAGACGGAAGTTTCGATATGGAACTTTATTTAGTCTCAAAAGAGGATGTCAATATACGGGACAATGCACTGGAAGCAGCCAGGATCGTTGCACACAAATATCTTGAAAAAAAGATAGGGGAGGCCAATTACTTCTTCAAAATACTAATTTACCCACACAACGTGCTTCGCGAAAAAAGCATAGCTACTGGAGCAGGTGCTGACAGATTTTCGCAAGGTATGAGAAAATCGTTTGGCAGGCCTTCAGGTAAAGCCGCTATTGTAAAAACAGGGCAAAAAATCTTTATGGTTGGTGTAAATGATAAGAACGAGAAAATCGCGAAAGACGCGTTAAAAAGGGCGGCTAGTAAGATACGTTGCAGCACTAGGGTAGAAGTTGTTAAATAATTTGGCTTAATCCTGATACAAAATTTAATACCAACTAATTTAATCACAAAAATCAAAAAATAATTTATGGAAAACCCTAATATGCGGTTCATTTTATGGTTTGACCAGCTGAATAAGGAGTCTTTGCCTTTGGCAGGCGGTAAGGGAGCAAATCTTGGAGAAATGGTATCACTAGAACTGCCTGTTCCTCATGGGTTTGTAGTCAACACAAAAGCGTTTGAACACTACATAAAGACGAACAACCTCGACACGGATATAGACAACTTGATAAATTCTTGTAACGTAGAAGATACCTCCCAGTTGAACGAAACTTCTGCACGCATAAAAAGGCGTATAATGGATGCTGACTATCCGTTGAGTATTAAACAAGAGATAACAGGGGCGTACAATGAACTATCGTACTCAAGGGACATAAAACTACCAGCCGCATTAGGCCTTATTTCTGCTGGTCGTGAGATGGCTATTGTTGCTGTGCGCAGCTCTGCTACAGCTGAAGATCTACCCACAGCCAGCTTTGCTGGGCAACAGGCAAGCTTTTTGAATGTGAAAGGAGTTCCTTACTTGCTGGATGCAATAAAACGATGCTGGGCATCTTTATATGAACCGAGGGCAATCTTTTACCGTGCTAAGCAGGGATTCACAGGCGCGAGCATCGCAGTTATAGTTCAGCGTATGGTGGATGCTGACAAGGCAGGCGTTACTTTTACTGCGCATCCTACGACAGGTGAAGATGTTGTTATACATGAGGCCTGCTGGGGGCTGGGGGAGTCGCTCGTTCTTGGTAAAGTTAGCCCAGACAGGTACATAATATCAAAAAAAGATGGTAGGATAATTGAGAAAAAAATAGACACAAAAGAAACGATGCATGTGCGCGACGTAGGCACCGAACGCACTGTGGAAATACGTGTACCCCCAGACAAGCGGGACGCACAAGTTTTGACAGAAAGAGAAATAGAACGATTGACTAAGTATGGTATGGCGTTAGAAAATCATTATGGTATACCTCAGGACATCGAATGGGCCATTAAAGGGTCAAAGATACACATACTACAGACAAGGGCGGTAACCACTATCAAAAAAGCAGAACCGGAGAAGGAAGAAAAACTAAAAGGAAACGTGATATTGAGAGGACTCGCAGCATCGCCTGGTGTAGGTTCTGGCGTTGTAAAAATCATTAGAGAGAAGGAGGATGCTGAAAAAGTGAAGAAAGGAGATGTGCTGGTAACGGAGATGACTTCGCCTGATTTAGTACCTACTATGAGCAAGTGCGCAGCGATTGTCACAGACAGGGGCGGATCCACAAGCCATGCTGCTATCGTGTCACGCGAAATGGGCATCCCATGCATTGTAGGTACAGACGATGCTACAGCCAAGTTGAAAGACGGCGACATAGTCACAGTAGACGGCACAAACGGCGTTGTCTACGAGGGCAAAATAGAACTGAAAATAAAAGAAAAACCAAAGGAAAAGATAAAAAAGAAAACAGAAGAAGCTAAGATGGAAGAACTGGAAGGAGAATTGGAAGAAACGTTGGAAGAAGAGGAAAAGCCAACAACTAAACTGCGAAAACTAATACGCAAAGCGTTACCTAAGCCAAAAACTAAAACAAAAGTTTATATGAATCTAGGTATCCCTGATAAGATAGACGAGTACAAAGACTTGCCTTTCGAAGGAATAGGTCTCATGCGTATCGAATTTATAATCGCCGGGTTAGGGCAACATCCACTTGCTTTAATAGAGTCTGGAGAACAGGAAAAATATATACAATCAATGGAAAATGGCATAGAAAAGGTTGCTGTGGCGGTTAGGCCAAAACCTGTTGTTGTAAGATTTTCCGATTTCAAAACAAACGAATATAGGGACCTGAAAGGCGGGGATAAGTTCGAACCAGAAGAGGCCAACCCCATGATGGGGTGGCGTGGTGTCTCTCGGTATATCACCCCTAAATTCGAAGAGGCCTTTCGGTTGGAATGCAGAGCAATAAAAAAAGTGCGTGAAAAATATAAAAACATCTGGGTCATGTTGCCTTTCGTCCGTACAATAGAAGAGGTAGAAAAATGCCTGAAAATAATGGAAGAAGAAGGGTTGAAGCGCGATAAAGAGTTTAAAATTTGGATAATGGCAGAAGTACCGAGTGTCATATTTTTGGCAAGTGAATTCGCAAAGTTTTGCGACGGTTTTAGTGTAGGTAGTAACGATCTCACTCAATTTATATTGGCTGTTGACAGAGATTCGGATATATTGGGTGAGATGGGCTACTTTGATGAAAAGAGTTTGGCTGTGAAAGTGGCTATAAAACACCTTATAAAAGAGGCGCATGAAAATGGTTGCACAGTCAGTATTTGCGGCCAGGCTCCAAGCGAGTATCCAGAATATATAAAATTCCTGACAGAAGAGGAGATAGACTCGATATCTGTCAACCCGGACGCAGTTGAAAAAACTGTAAATATAATAAAGGAAATAAGCGGTTCTTAATAAAACTTAAACAGTATCTGTTGTCCTTTTTCTGAATTTTCTGATGGAAAATGAGCTGAAGCAAGCGCCTCTAGTTGATCTATATAAAACATTGGCGGACTTCTATAACGGTAGTGTTGTCTCCCAGCTTTAAAACTTTCAACTTGCAGAGTATATTTTCTAAGCGCTTCAGAAAGCCCTTCTCTAAAGCCGTTGTAATCATCTTCTCTAGACATGCGTTCTGCTGGAATTTCCATAATTTTTT
>Ga0209636_10003355_pt1 | contig 16332 bp, 17 predicted proteins | sample DeeMarSWOR152_54_FD_187464 | JGI IMG/M metagenome (GOLD analysis project Ga0209636, IMG submission 187464) | Marine sediment microbial communities from White Oak River estuary, North Carolina - WOR-1-52-54 (SPAdes) (version 2) | ecosystem: Environmental > Aquatic > Marine > Intertidal zone >...
TGGCGGTATTTTGTATGAGGGGCTCTGTGGCTGCACAACCCTTGCTTAGCGTTCGGAACCTCAAGGTGCGTTTTCACACCCTCCGGGGGGTCGTTCATGCCCTGGAAAAAGTGACATTCCACATCAACCAGCAGGAAGTTCTAGGACTCGCTGGCGAGACCGGATGTGGAAAATCGGTCACTGCGCGATCGATTCTGAGACTGATCGACCCGCCTGGGCGCATCGTTAATGGAAGTATCCACTTCGAAGGCCGCGATCTTCTGGCCCTGGACGATGTCGAGATGCGGAGGATACGGGGCAGCGAGATCTCCATGATCATGCAGGAACCCAAGATGTCCCTAAATCCTGTTATCCGCGTAGGCGATCAGGTCGCCGAAAGTTTACTCATCCACGATCGGTCTCTCAACCGGAGGCTGGCCCGCAGGCAAGCTGTCGACATGCTGGCCAAGTTAGGTATACCCGATGCCGCAAGGATGTCCCAGCGCTATCCCCACGAGTTGAGCGGTGGAATGTCGCAACGGATCATGATTGCCATGATGCTGGTCACCCGACCGAAGCTGCTCATTGCCGACGAACCAACTTCGGCCCTTGACGTTACCATTCAGGCCCAGATTCTTGAGCTGATGAAGACGCTCATCAGGGAGATTCGGACTTCCGTTTTGATGATTACTCACGATCTTGGGGTGATGGCGGAAACCTGTCAGCGGGTTGCGGTCATGTATGCTGGGAACGTGGTGGAGATGGGTTCGGTCCATGAGGTCCTTAAGAACCCGCAGCACCCGTATACCCAGGGCCTTTTGCAAACGGTTCCCGATAACGCCAATCCGCATCAGCCACTCTTCTCTATTAAAGGGAATGTGCCAAGCCTGCTTAAGCCCCAAACGAACTGCGCGTTTGCCCCGCGTTGCGAATATGCCTCGGATTGCTGTGAGCGTGAGGTCCCAATGATGTATGCTCTCGATGGAGATCACCAAGCCGCCTGTTTCTTGCATCACGGCAAGGCGGAGGGCCAGGTTCGCAAGTGAAACTGTTGACGGCGACGCTCACAAACGTTGATATCGTCTTAATCTGAGGACACAGCGTTTATGCAAAACGACACCAAAGCCTACGGCCATCCACTTCTGGACGTAAGAGCGCTCCATGTGCATTTTGTCATTCGGGAAGGCTTACTGCAACGGTGCTATGCTGCGATAAAGGCTGTCAGTGGTGTATCCTTTAAGCTGCGCCGCGGCGAAGTCTTTGGGCTGGTCGGGGAATCTGGCTGTGGCAAGACCACCCTGGGACGGGCGGTAGTGGGACTCGCGCCGATTACGGACGGCGAGGTCTATTTTGATGGTAAAAGCCTGGTGGGGCTGACCGGGCGCGAGGCTCACGAGCGAGCACGGCACATCCAGCTCATCTTCCAGGATCCCTATTCGTCCTTGCATCCACGCAAGACGGTGCGCGACCTGGTGGGCGTAGGTCTCGAACTGCACGGGTTGGCCGAAGGATATGAGATTGACGAGCAGGTGCTCGCCATGCTTGAGCGTGTCGGGTTCAGCATGGAGCATATGTACCGTTACGCCCACGAGTTTTCCGGCGGTCAACGGCAACGCATCGCGCTGGCCCGGGCCCTGGTTCTTCATCCGGAACTGTTGATCCTTGACGAGCCTACTTCAGCGCTGGATGTTTCCGTCCAGGCTCAGATCCTTAATTTGCTTAAGGAACTTCAAGGCGAGTTCAACCTCACCTATCTCTTTATTTCACACGACCTGGGCGTGGTACGCTACATGAGCAACCGCATCGGGGTGATGTACCTGGGGGGTATCGTCGAAGTGGGTTCCACAAATGACGTATTCCTCCGGCCGCAGCACCCATACACACGGGTGTTGCTGTCGTCGCTACCCTCCATCGACCCTGATAAACCACCCAAACGTGTGGTGCTCGAGGGAGACCCACCCACACCTATCGACCCACCCCCTGGCTGTTCTTTTGCGGCACGATGCCCGGAGGCTCGGGAGTCCTGTCGCCGTGAGAAACCTTCGCTTCTCGAGCGGGGGAGTGAATCGAAGCATCTTTCTGCCTGTCATTTTCCGCACCTGGACTAGAGGATGAAAAAAGCTTGGAAAGGAGGAGGAAACGTGAGGGAAAAACTGAGAATCAGCAGTGTCGATATCTACAAATCTGATATCGAATTCACCGAGCCGTTCAGGATAGCAATCATGGAAATCGTCAGTGCCCAGAGCGTCTTTATCAAGATCAACACAAATGCAGGTCTATATGGGTTTGGCGAAGCAAATCCCACCTGGGGGATTACGGGCGAGACGCAATCGATCAATCTTGCTGGATCCGTTGACCTTGCCAGGTTGTTGCTTGATAAAGATCCGCTCGATATTGAAGAACGGATGAGAGAAATCGACAAATTCTTGATCCATAACAGTACGCTGCGGGGCGCCTTTGACACAGCGTTATACGACATTCTGGGCAAGGTTGCCGACCTTCCCTTGTATGCTGTTCTTGGAGGGGGAAAACGGTCTTTCTGGACAGATAATACAATAGGAATCACCGATCCTGATTCCATGGCCCGAAAGGCCCTTGATTACAAAAATCAGGGGTTCCAGGCTATAAAAGTCAAGCTCGGAACAACCAGAGGTCAGGACATCGAGAGGATCACCAAGATCAGAAAAGCCATAGGTGACGATTTGCCGATCCGGATTGATGCTAACCAGGGTTGGGACTACAAAACCGCTGTACTCATTCTCCAAGCTCTGGAACCAATGGGAATCGAGTACTGCGAACAGCCCATTGCCTGTTGGGACTACGAGAATATGCGACGGATCAGACAGAATACTTCGATTGCACTTATGGCCGATGAGTCTTTGTTTGACCATCATGACGCGTTTAAGCTTGCATCTTTGGGGTGCTGCGATTACTTCAACATCAAATTGGCAAAGTCCGGAGGCATCCATACCGCTCTAAAGATCAATGCGATTGCTGAAGGTGCCGGTATTCGCTGCATGGTAGGTTGCATGACAGAGACACGCCTAGCTTTGACAGCGGCGGCGCATGTGGTTTCCGCACGTCCAAATATTCAATATGCGGATTTAGATGGCCATTTCTTGTTGAAAGAAGACCCAATTATGGGCGGTGCGGGCTACAACGTCGGAGAAATCAATCTGCCAGACGCTCCTGGTCACGGCGCAGATGTAGATCCTGACTTCTTAAAACACTGTGAATCTACGACGGTCAAATAGGCGGAAGAATGACAGGTTTTGAAATCATAAGTCTTTCCAGATGCAGAGTACTTCTTCTCTTTGACATCGATAAGAAACGCAGCAAGAGAATCGGTACCTCTTACAACAATTAGGTTATACATTAAGACGGCATTCGTTTTCTGATTAACGGTAGGGGTTTAGCCTCTATGAGCGAATCCCTATTTGATGGCTAAAGCACTCATGAGATACCCTCGTCTCTCCAGATATTCCCATGTCTCTATGTAGAACCCTCTCCGTCCCAAGAGGTCAGTTATCTCGACTTTCGAATAGATTCTGATAGGGCCGTCGGGGTTGAGCCTTCTGAAGAGATTCAGAAACTGTCTGACGGGGCTCGGTACCCAGACATCCGCGATGACCAAATGCCCCCGATGTTTTATCACCCGCCATAACTCACGTAAGACCTTTGTTGGGTTTGGGAAATAATGAAAGGATCCGGCACACAATATCGCATCAAACCGATTGCTCTCACAGGGTACCTTTTCTGGAAGGCTGACAAAGAGGTCGACTCCCATTCCAAGTTGCTCCCTGGCGATCGAGATCCTCTCCTCGGAGACATCAATGCCGGAAGCGGATACTGCCTTATGCTGCAAGAGGAGAGATAAGAGTTCTCCGGTGGCGCATCCAACATCCAATAGCGAATCGAAATCGATCTGCTCCAACAGCCTTAGGACAGGGGCGTAGAGTGACCTTACGTACTTTTCATGATTTGCAGACTCATATAATTTTGGCTGGTTGTTGAAAGGTTTCCTTGATTCCCCTTTGTCTTTATGCATTGCTCTCTCGGACATAGTGGCCCCTGAAGTAGTTGCCGTTCCTGAGCTTATGGACGCTTGAACTTTATCTGTTGTTGAGCCGCCAGGCTACAATCAGGTTTCGTCGCTCTCCCTTTCCCTTTTTTCCTTTTCGATCCTGTCCATGTACGCCTCGAAGGCGGCCTTCCCCTCATCCCGCCAATACTGTCTGTAGTATTTCCAGTCTTTGAATCTCCTTCTCGGCCCTATGTCATCACCCTCAAACCCTTTCCAATGTCTCTCCCATGCACCGAAGGGTCCTCGGTCTTTGAACCAGTGGTCATCATGGCGTGGGCCGAATCCCCCGAAAATCAGTTTTGCCAGGATAACGATACCAAAGGCCTGCCAGTAGGTGATTTCACTTAGCCCGAATAGGTTGGGCATCAGCATGTTCCAGATCAGTTTCACCAAGAAGCCGAACACGAGAGCGAAGAGCACCGTAAACGACAACCCGGCAAACACCATTCCGACAACACGAAGTACCTTTGTCATCCTGCTGCCTGAAGATTGATTTTTCCTCTCTAGGCTGTTATTTCCCATTGTTATCCTCCTCGGTTATTTTTCGAGATCAGCGAGCGCTTCCTGGATCTTTTTGAGCGCTCGAGACTTCCGTGCTAGAAGTGTCCCCATAGGGATACCCCACTCTTCGGACAATTCCCGAAAGGTACGGCCCCTGAATTCGGTCTCGATGACAACAGCCTTCTGTTGCATACTAAGCGATTCAATAGCATCATGGATGCGGCGGCGGATCTCATTTCGAAAAAGTTCATTCGTCGTATCGTAACGTGAATCGTGCAGAATTTCTGACAAGGATAGCTCTGTATCTTGGAAACCTTTGGCGTCAAGGGAGATCATCTCCCTTCTCTTTCTGAAATAGTCGACGACCCTGTTCCGGAGTGATTGGTAAACATAAGCGGACAGGTCTTCAATGGGACCCGTCACATCAGCCGTATCGAAAATGTTCAAGATAACGTCCTGCACAATGTCCTCTCCGTCCCGTTCAGCAGTGTCATCAATGAGTCGCCTGACGAATCTGACCAGCTTCTCACGTTCTGAAGTCAAGAATTCGACTGTTCTATCCTTCCCTGGTGCCGCACCCATGGCCATAGAGACGCATCAGCCTTTCTTTTATTGCATTCAACTGAGGAATTTGAAGATTTTCTTTTTTAGCAAGTATAGGATGTCGTGAATGAAGCTTTGCCGATGAGATGAGGCCGTTTCTCGGTTCACCAGTCCACCAAAGTGGCCACCCCCGGGCAATGAAAAGACCCCTCTGGGGGGCCGTGTTGGCAGGTGGGTTTGTGAGGCTACGGTCGTAGGTGACGATGCATCCGGTCGGTAGGCGTTTAGGGAGATTGGCCATGCGAAACTAGATTTAGCTGAGCCACTTCGATCACATACCGCCTCTGCTGCGGCTATATCGGAGTCTCGCTGTGGTGGTTTGTTTGGCCTCATCTCAACGACTACCTCATTACCCGGCAGATCACAAAGTGGTCACCCTGTCTCTTATGGTAATAGAGGGACCGTTCGTCCGGTGAAAGTGCAGGGGCCTCAGCGTAGCCCTGGATCGCGCTCACCCACTCTGGCCGGGCAAAAGACTCTAAGGAGGTAACGTCCATCGCGTGTGATAAAGGGTTCCATGGCGTCGCCGCTGTATCCATGAATGGCGACACGCTCAGGACCGCTGAATGCGAAGGACTCGCTTACCTGCCGAGAGCTTTCAGTTCCTTTCGAGCCAGTTGTTCCACACCCATAGAAGGCGAGCGCAAAAAGGAAGAGGGTAGTGTGAAGGCAGATTATCATTCGCAGCATGCGGAGTTCCGATGGGGGAAGGATTGGGCCGAATCATTCGTGTCACGGGGCACCTGGCTATCCCACTCCTTAAGAAGTGGAATGTTGACGCCTGCTCCTCCGCACACGATGACCAACAGCGGCTCCCGTCCAACCAATGGTTCGGCTTGGTCGTAGACTGTCGAAAGTGCTGCCCCGCAAGCGGGTTCAACGAGTATTCGATGATCTGTTGCGAAGCGCATACAGGCATCGATGGCTGCCCGATCGGATACCGTCCACGGAATGATTGAATGCCGGCGGGTCCACAAGAGTGCCTCGGAGGCAACGGTTCGAGCACCGAGACTGGTCGCGATGGAGGTGATCTTGTCAAGGGTAACGAGATGTCCCGCGGCCACAGAGGCTGCGAAAGAGGCCGCCCCTTCGGTTTCTACCGCGACAACTGGCACATCGGTCCAATTGACTCGGTGAAGTCCCTCCATAACGCCACAGAGCAGGCCCCCACCGCCGACTGAAAGCACAATGGCTCCCGGCTTGGGGCCGGTAGCTTCAATCTCCTCCACAATCGACGCATGGCCGCTCCAGACTTGCGGATCCTCAAAAGGGTGGATGTAGGCAGCTTCATTATCTTGACTTGCGAGTTCGGATGCATGGGCATGGGCATCGTCCCACGAAACTCCGTGCTCGACGACTGTGGCCCCTTCCCCCCGTATCAATTCCCGCATCCAGGAGGAAGTTGACTTTGGGACGAAGACCGTAACATCAATGCCCAACTTGCGACCCGCATATGCTACCGCGTATCCTGCGTTTCCCCCGGAGGAAGAAACCAGACGGATCGCGCCGGCTTTGCGTCTCGCCTGGCAGGCATACCCGATCCCGCGAATCTTGAAGCATCCAGTGAGCTGGAGCGGTTCCATCTTCAAGAGCACTGGAGCGCCCAGCGCAGCGGTGAGAGCCCGCGACTCCCAAAGGGGCGTGACTGTGTGAAGAGGTTTCATTCTAAACGATAGTTTTCAACCATAGGAGTTTATTTGTGTTTTCCATCTACAGTCCTTCAGGTATTTAGATCAATGATCCCGGAAATCTCACCGGTCGGGATCAGCTGGACGGTTTAGCGTATCCGCCCCACCCCGTCTGTTTTTCATTATATAAGGGTAGACCGCACACGGTTCATTTTTTCCTCTCCTGTTTGGTTAACACATTCTGCTGAACCGCCCGGTAGATCTTCCAATAACTATAAACAAAGATCAAAAGCGCCATGATGTCTAGAGCCTGATAGAGCTTTATCTGGCCCTGTTCGAGCACGATATCTGATCCAATGGCACCATAGCAGGAAAGACCAATAGCAAATGTTATCACGGCCAGGAGAAAAGGCACCAGCAAAATGAACCATCGCAGAGCAAGGACCTTTGAATCCAGTTCCGAATCAATCCATAAAGGCGTAATCAGGGCTACGCGCTTCGGTGTCAGAAAGCTACCCTCTGGATCCTTCTTTCGGTAGAGTTCAAGAAATATGCGTCGCAGTCGAACCAGTTCCAGCAACATTACCGCACAGACAATAAACCCGGCCGCCAGCAAAATGGGAAACATGAAAACGGACTCAGCGATACTAAAGGGTAGTTTGCCTATAGGTGATGTGATCTCCCTCAATCGCCGAACGATTTCAGTCTTGCGCTTTTCGAGTATGGATTTATCAGACTCAAGACCGCTTGCCTCCTTCTGAATCTCCTCTAGACGCATGCGGAGCTTCTTCTGCGGCTCTTCAAGCTTACCAAGGATGAAATTGGAGAAGCCTTCAATTTCTTCGTCAATAGCGGTCGCGAAACCGATTTTTCCTTCGACGGTATACCAGAATGTGGGATTCTCATCGAGCTTGTTCTCTATAGAAGAAGTAACCTCCTGGAACTTGGATTGCAGTTCGTCTTTCTCAAATAGGGGTATATTTTCGTCACGGAGCTCGGTTAAGGGCTCTATCACGTGCTCGTCTATGAACTCTTCATATTCGCATAGCTGGAATAGCACGTAGTAGCGTGCTTCGCAGTTGATTCCGTCTTGACGTAGCAAGTCTTTGCAAAGGGATGAATGCATTAACTCCTGTGTTTCCACGTTCGCGACTCCAGATAGTCCTCCCAATCTGTCTGGAGCCTTCGCCCCTACTTTTGCTACACATGTAAGACTCGGCTCTTTGTATGTTGGAATGGCGACTAGTGGGGGACTGCTTGTTATCGCCTCAATGAATTCCCTAAGTTCCCCAGGGCCTTGCTGTATGCGTTCTCGCAGTCTTTTTATTCCTTCCTGAGGGCGCTGATACAGGTTGATGTGATTTCGCACCTCAGAGATTTGCTCCTCGATTGAATTCAGGCGGCCATCTATCCACCGTTTGGATCGAAGAGTGGAGAACGGAACAACGATGGCGATAAAGAAGACTACTGAGAATAAGACGAGCGTGAAAAAGACCTTGCTGAATAAGCTTCCCTTTTCCTTGTATAACTCGAAGATCTGTTTTGTGTAATCGTCGTCTAGATTCATGGAATGATCGCTCCACTCCTAACGGCTAGTTGGTCCGAAATGTCAGATGATAGAATGTCTCATCATATCCAACGCATAAAGGTCGTGTCATCCGGTACAGCCCCTCCCTAAATGTCGCAAAAGGAGTCTAGGAAAGAGGCTCTCTCCTGTCAAGAGCTGATTCGAATCATCCATGAACGTTGTTTCAGAACCAAGATTCCTATAATCCGTCACTATATTATCATAAATGGATTCCTTCGGCGCCTCTCGCAGGTTCTCCGACAGGCGGCAGCGATCGCCCCTGATGAACTTCCTCCAAAGTGTCTGATCCGATGCGGGCTCACCAATGAACCATGCTTGATGTCAACAGGCTGCTGCCCAAACAGGGTTGACTTGCAGGTGTCGTTCCTGGAGACCAGAAAAAAGGCTCTGAGCGCGAATCAACATTTTTTCGTTAGCAATTCTTAGCGAGGCGTAGCGGCCGCATATCCAGGTTTCTGAGCCCGTAGGGCGAGTTCTGGATTTTCATTGAAGCCCCGAGGCCTCGAATTGTCAAAAAAGATTTCTGAGCAGTGAAGACCACCCCATTGCCGGGATCTGCCAAGAAGCCTTTGAGGGAGAGAGGATTTGGCCAACAGCCTGTCAAGCCTTGACAAAATGATCTAACCAATGGTTATCATTTGTATCCCAATTCGAAGGTTGACGCTTGCCCCTTCTTTATGCGCTTCTTGCCAGTAGCATGAGTCTGATCTCAATCCAGCTCGAAGGATTGATCCATGATCAGATCTGGAGAAAGCGATTGAATGAGGAGCAGGTCATGACGCTTGTCTCAGAGCAGCTGGACGCCGGTGTATAATGCCAGATGAGATTGTGGATCAAATGCGCCAGGGGATGAGCGAAATCGGGAGCCCTTTTGCACGGGGTGATGTTCTGAACCCTAGTTCTGTACAAACTGCTCTGAAACGTCAGAATACGGTTATCTGTGCGGTGGGTGTAAAGGAGGGGAATCAATGACCGACGCCTTCAGAAAGAGATTAAGCCGCGGTGGTCTTTTGATTGGAACAATCGTAAGTATACCTTCGCCGGAAGTGGCGGAGGTTCTATCGTTGGCCGGTTTTGATTGGCTTTTCGTTGACATGGAGCACGGCACCCTCGATTTTACGACCACTCAACGTATTCTGCAGGCCGCAAGTCCATCGACGCCGTGTCTCATCCGAACTCCATCCAAGGATGAGGTTTGGATCAAGAGGTGCCTCGATATGGGCGCATCCGGAATAATAGTGCCTCAAGTCAAATCTGTTGATGATGCAGAAGCAGTGATTCAGTTCTCCAAATACCCTCCGTTCGGCAGTCGCGGTGTTGGAATTGCCAGAGCCCATGGCTACGGAACAGCCTTCCGAGATTATCTCATTCAAGCGAATGATGAAACTGCTGTGGTATTACAGATCGAACATATCGAGGCGGTGAAAAGTATTGAATCGATAGTAGAAGTTCCAGGTATCGACGCGGTTTTCATTGGACCTTATGACCTTTCTGCAAGTTTAGGCAAAATCGGAGAGATCACTGACGCAGATGTCCAGGATGCTATCTCTTGTGTCCGAAATTGCGCCAAGAAGGCTCGGATTCCTCTTGGCATCTTCGCTGCAACAGTTGATTCTGCAAAGACATTTATTCAAGAGGGCTATAGGTTGATAGCGCTAGGAATCGATACAATGCTCCTGGCAGGTGTAGCAAAAGAAATCCTGGCTTCGCTCCGATGAGAACATCCGCAACAAATGAATTGCCCATTTACCGATGTCCTACCGCTTTCCAGAAATCGGATATATCCTGGCAAGGCGACATAGTTACCTAAAAAGGCGTAGATCAAGAATAGCAGTCCGATCAGAATCAGTACCTTTGCTCTCTTAGAATCTTGATTCATTCTTCTATCCTCGTTAGTTCTCTAAAGAACAGTTGGCAAACCCAGGTACTTCATTCACCGTTGAGAGCGAGACCAGAGCTGCGGGGACGATCACAACACGAAGGCCGATGATTGCCGCACCGGCATTGCCACCCACACCAACGGGACATTGATCCAGAAGGCCCTCCCATTATCAAAAAGATAATCCTTGATACTTACCACCCTAGCGTTCCTGGTGCGCCTTTAAACGGCCCCACTATATCACTCGTTATCCAACCTCCATAGAAGCCACCCGGCTGTGGCTTAACACGCTCTCCATCTACATAACAAGCATCCATCGGACCAGCATAGAAGGCGACGAAGTCTTTTATGGCTGCAAAAGCCGGGTTTGGGTCAGGGTAATACCAAGCCGATTTCTCTGTTTTCTCGTTGCCAACGACAACACTATAGTAGTTCGCTTCGCCTTTCCACTCGCAAATAGAACTGCCGGGCTCCTCTACCAGGTACTCCATTCGGATATCTTTCTGAGGAATGTAGTAGACCGGAGGGTGACTCGTCTCGAGTACACGCTTGGCCTCATGTGTATCAGCAATCGTAACACTGTTGAAAACGACTTCAATGTGTTTATCTACAGCCTCCACGCAGGGCGGTCGAGGATAATCCCAAACGGATTCCTGACCAGGGCCAGGCTCAATGCGTATGGGTTTCATCTTGTGGCAACTATCTCAGCTAAGTTGAATAATGCAAACAAACGTGAACATGATTTCCCATCAATACATAGTGGTAGAGGTGAAAGAGGTATTTCTCCTCCCCACCTTGAACCTTGTGGATTATTATAGTCGCCGAAATGGGTAGAATCAACGAATCAGTACCGAGGCCCGCCGAATCTGTGTGGAGAAGACCACTCCTCCAGAGGCTGTTAGAACTTCCCGCCTACCAGGCCCATTTCAGATCATGAAATTAATTGACATGGCTCCAAGAAAGTAGTATAAAGGGTGGCGTCCAAAAGACGTGGAAACCTCATTGGATGAGAATTCTCGAGGGAGAAGCAAGCTGAGATGATAGGGAAAGTAGCTGTCCTGGGAGCTGGAAATGGAGGGCATTCTTTTTGTGCCCACTTGGTCATGGACGGTTTTGAGGTGAGGCTTTATGAAGCGGCACGGTTCAAGCGCAATCTCGAACCCATTCAGGCAAAGGGAGGCATAGAGGCATTCGGGGATAGGTGCGGCTTCGCGAAAATAGGTGTTGTTTCAACGAATATGGAAGAAGTGGTTAAGGGAGCAGACGTTATCATCATACCGGTTCCGGCATTTGCCCAAGATCACATGATGAATGAATGTCTTCCCCACGTAAAGGAAGGTCAGATAATCCTATTTAGCCCGGACAATGGCGCGACAATTCGATGGTACAATCGATTAAAAGAGAAGGGAATGGAGAAGAAAGTCATCCTCGCTGGGATGGCCTGTCTGTTGTATCTCTGCAAGCTCATCGGTCCCGCCCAGATAGATATAGCTGGGGTTAAGCATGAAATGCAGGTATCAACGATGCCTGCGAACAATGCGAAAGAGGTTGTTGATACCCTGAGGACCATGTACAAGGGGTATAAACCGGAAAAAAACGCCCTTCTCACCACCCTGAGCAATTTCAATCACCAGCTTCATACCGGCCCCATGGTGTTGAACGCGGGAAGGGTTGAATCCAATATGGACTTCAAGTTCTATTGGGAGGGGCACACCAAATCGATTACCAACGTGGTAAAGAGCGTGGATCAGGAGAAGCTGGAAGTAGGGAAATCGCTAGGCTATAACCTACCCCCCATCGAGCAGCTTTTTGAGGAGTATTACAAAGGAAGGTACCGGGAGGAGACGGGTGGTTTAAACGAGATTGTTACTACGAATTTGATCTATAGGGGTACCATTGCGCCATCCGAATTGACCAGCAGGTTCGTAACCGAGGACGTGCCTTATGGACTGGTGTTGATATCATCCATCGGCAAGCGGTTCAATGTCCCAACACCCACCGTCGATGCAATAATATACCTGGCATCGGTTCTGAATCAGACTGATTATCGGAAAGAGGGAATGACGCTGGAGAAGTTGGGACTGAGAGATATGAACAAGGAGGAGATAGAGGAATACTTGAGGGAAGGATGAGATCGCTGCAGCGAAATTGGCTTTTTCAACCAAGAGGCTTTCTGGTGTCTGAGCCGGGCCGGGGACCTTCGGAATGATTCTGAGGCCCCCCTTTTTTTTCTAATGGAGGACGGGGAAACTATGAAAAAGATGGCGGTAATCGGTGCGGGTCATGGTGGCCACGCCATGGCGGGCCATTTGGGTCTTTCTGGCTTCGAGGTTTGGATATACGATATTGATGTGGGGAAGGTAACGGCACTTCAGAAAAAAAGAGACATTACTTTGAAGGGGGAGGAAACCGGTTCTACGAGTAGTATTTATGCCACGATTAACCTGGAAGAAGCAGTTAAGAATGCCGAGATTCTGATCATTGTTACCCCGGCCAACGCCCACGAACATATTGCCAAAGAGATTGCTCCATATCTCGAAGATGGGCAAATAATTGTTCTGAATCCTGGTTATTTTTTGGGTGCCTTGTGCTTCAGTCATGAACTGAAGAAAAGAGATTGTGAAAAGGAAATCGTTGTCGGCGATACAGAGTCTCTTATATACGCTTGCCGGTCTGAAAAAGTGGGCGAAGTGTATATCTCTGGGATCAAGAAAAGCGTTTTGGTTGCAACCTTTCCCGGTAAAAAAATACATGTTTTGATAGACAAGTTAAACGAAATTTATCCCCAATTTAGACCAGCAAAAAATATACTTGAAACGACTTTCGGAAACGTTAATCCGGTTCTTCATGCAGCGATTGCTTTATTAAATGCAGGAAGTATAGAATCACAACGCGATTTTCTGTTCTACCACGAAGGGGCAACTCCTTCCATTGGGAATTTTGAAGAGAAACTGGATAGGGAGAGATTAGCAGTAGCAGATCACTTTGGGATCAAGGCGAGAGGCATCATGAAATTGCTGGAAGAATTTTATGGGGTTACTGGCGACACTCTTTATGATGTGATGACAAGAAATCCCTCATATGCGGCCATAAGAGCACCTGAGAGTCTACAAACAAGGCTCATAACTGAAGATGTTCCAATGGGGCTCGTGCCCGTGGCATCAGCGGCAGAAAAGTTCGGCGTCGATGCACCGCTACACCGCCTTTTGATTGAATTGGCTTCAGCTCTGATGAATGTTGATTACTGGAGTCAAGGCAGGACAATGCGTAACCTGGGTTTAGCTGATATGGATGCCACTGAAATTCAGCGTTATTTAAATGAGGGAGGTGAATTCTTGTAGTAGTTGTCTGTTACGAGGAATAACTCCGCCATTGTAATTTGCCAAACACAGAATAAGCACCTGAATTTATTGAATAAGGCAATGCTGCAATCATTCCATCGAAAAGACCATTGTCAGCACCGGAGCAAAAACCCCAAACCTAGGAAGGTCAACCTCCCTGTTAACACCTCATTTGGCTCAAGCAGATTAGGGATCATATGGAAGACCACTCGAGAACATGCGGTCGCAGGTCTGCTATCCAGCGGCCACAGAATAATATTTAAGGAAGGCTTCAGTTCTCCCTTTTCGTGGCTTCGATAGGAATTCTTTCGCTGGCACCTATCCACCTATCGGACCTTTTCGAGATTTGAGACTCTGATCCCTACAAGGTGCAGCTTCTTCTCCATGGAATAAGCCGACAGCATTTTTAAAGCCTTTTGCCAAATCGTCTTCAAGGAAGCAGTTGGTTCTTGGAGGGTATCCGCCCGAGTAGTGGTGGTAAAATCACTGGTCCTAAGCTTTAAGGCAATGGTCCTTGCCCTGTAACCTCTCCTGTTCATCTCCCCAACTGTTTGCTCTACAAGGCGAAATAGGGTTCTCTTTATGACATCGAGGTTTGCCGTATCCCTCTGATAGGTAAGCTCCCTTCCCATGGATTTGGGCTCATGAAAGGGGATGACGGGGCTTTCGTCCATTCCCCTGGCATGCTCATGGAGTGCCATTCCCCATTTTTCCCCAAATGCGGAGATGAGATCGTCCAATAGTGCGCTGGCTAGTTGCCCGATGGTCTCGATTCCAAGTTTCCGCAGTCGTTTTTCGGTCTTCTTCCCAACCCCCCACAGTTTAGAGGTGGGAAGCTCTGCCAGGATCTTGGCGGCATCGTTATCCCGGATCACCGTCAATCCATCGGGCTTATTGAGGTCCGACGCAATCTTGGCCAGCAGCTTATTGGGCCCGACCCCTACGAAGGCGGTCAATCCAATCTCCCTTTTGATCCTCCTCTTGATCTCCCTTGCGATCTGCTCGGGGAAACCGTGGGGGCTTTGGGTCACGTCCATAAATGCCTCATCCAATCCAACCGATTCCACCAAAGGGGTGTACTCCTTCAAAATGGCCTTAAATCTCCTCGATACGGCCCTATAGGTAAAAGTCCACGGGAAGGAGAATCGCATTGGGACAACGCCAATAGGCCTCCCACTTCTAATACAAAGGAGAACGAGGATTTCCAACTATTTCAATCAAATTGAAGGACGACCCTAATCGGATTTCCAACATTGTTTTTGACGACTTCGATGCCTTCATTAACCTTTTCAAAAGGCAATCTTAAGGAAACCGACCGAGAAAGATCTATTTTTTTAGTTCTCACCAATTCAATCAGGTGAGGCATTTCATCTTTTCGATTGGTTATACTCGATGAAATTTTTATTTCTTTAAAGAGGAAATCTTTTCGATAATTCTCAAACTCAAAACATACCTGCTCCCAGGGCGCTCCCATCAAAACCACCCTTCCTGCTTTCCTCACGCTTAAAATCGCTTGATGAATCGTTTTGTTGAGCCCCACTGCCTCAATGGCAACTTCTGCGCCTCTCCCATCGGTTAATTCATATACCCTTTTGACTGGATCCTCTTTTAACGCGTTGATAACTTCAGCAGCCCCGGCCTTCCTAGCCAGTTGTAGTTTTTCATCCGCGGTGTCGATCATGAATACCCGGACGGAGTCATAGGTCATGGCAGCAAGCATGGCATGATAACCTATTGCACCCCCACCATAGAGCACAACGGTATCCCCTTTCTGTATGTCCGCGATGCGGACGCCATGATATGCAGAAGCTAAGGGACTTGTTATAACCGTCGCCTGATCAAAGGGAATCTCATCAGGAAGGAGATACATATTTTCCTCGGGCAATTTGTAATATTCGGCAAATGCCCCCTGGGTTCCTGAATCCGTCCCAACAATTTTATGGTTTTCACACACCTGCTCTAGATCTTTTTTGCAGTAATAGCATTCATTACAGTTCACTATGGCATTCCCTAAAATTCTGTCTCCAGGCTTTAACTTTCTTACCTTACTTCCCACCTCTGCAACGATTCCCGCTGCTTCATGGCCCATGGTATGCGGCAATTGGAGGGGTCTTTCACCTTTTATGGAATATATATCGGAGATACAAATCGCACTTGACTTAACTTTCATCAAAACATCCTTCTCCTTCACTTCCGGTTTTGGGATTTCTTCAATAACAAGGGGCTTTCCTAATTCTTTAAACACAGCAGCTTTCACATTGATCCTCCCACAGATCGTTCATTCGCTTTCAATTAGAGGAAAATCTACGAAAAATTTATTATGATTAAGCATTTGACCCAATATAGATTAGGTTAGATTTCGATTACAACTCTCGTATAACCGCGCTCTTCATTCAGTTTTAAGCCTTCATTCACTTCCTCGAGGGGTATGACCTTTGTCCCACAGGGCGAGAAATCGATGAGGCCCTTTTTTACCATATTCAGCATCATGGGAAATTCCTGGCGCGTATAGCCCCAGGAATTTATAACAGTGGCCTCCTTTTCACAAATTTCATGGAAAAACCCCAAGCGATCTTTGAAATCCATAATGACATGATAGAAGGGAACACCCAAAATACAAGTTCTTCCTCCACTTCTTGTGCTGTAGATGGCTTGCAATATCGCTTCATGGTTACCCGCTGCTTCGAATCCCACATCAACACCCCTTCCCTCGGTCAGTTCCATTATTT
>Ga0209636_10003356_pt1 | contig 16331 bp, 15 predicted proteins | sample DeeMarSWOR152_54_FD_187464 | JGI IMG/M metagenome (GOLD analysis project Ga0209636, IMG submission 187464) | Marine sediment microbial communities from White Oak River estuary, North Carolina - WOR-1-52-54 (SPAdes) (version 2) | ecosystem: Environmental > Aquatic > Marine > Intertidal zone >...
AGGAAATACGCTATAGCCACGAATTCTGGAACAGCAGCCCTCCACGCTGCTGTGTCTGCATGTGGGGTTGGACCTGGTGATGAGGTGATAGTTTCTCCTTACACCTGGGGCACAACTGTCGGCGTCATTCTTCTGAACTTTGCGATACCAGTGTTCGCTGACATTGACCCTAGTACGTACAACCTCGACTCTGAGAAAGTGGCGGAGAAGATTACCCCCCAAACAAAGGCGATAATGGTAGTCCACATCTACGGTCATCCGTGCGACATGGACCCAATCATGAAAGTGGCAAAGGAAAACGATCTAAAGGTCATAGAAGATTGCGCACAGGCCCATGGAGCGACCTACAAAAGCAAGAAAGTCGGAAGCTTGGGCCACATCGCTGGATTTAGCTTTCAAGGATCGAAGAATGTGCCAGGCGGTGAAGGAGGTATCTTAGTGACGGATGATGAGGAATTATACGAAAGAGCCTTGATAATGGGACAACACCCCGCCAGAATTTTGGCAGATGTAAAGAACAAAGAGCTTTTGAAGTACAATTTCGCAACATCTTGGAGTTATAGGATGCACCCCCTTGCGGCTGCCCTCACTTTGGTGGGGCTGCGACACTTAGACGAGCGAAACAAAATCAGGGCCGAAAACTTCGAATATCTCTCAGCTGGACTTGAGGAGATAGCTGGAGTGGACCCAGTTTATGTAGCCCCCAACTGCTTCCACAGCTACCATATGTATTCCCCCACTTACCTAGGAGAAGAAGATGATTTGTCAAGGGAAAAGTTTATTGAGGCTCTGCGGGCTGAGGGTGTACCAATTACTACCTACGTCAAAGTTCCGATACATCTTAGCCCCACGTTCTTGGAGAACTATTGGCTGCCCTTCGGGAAGGGATTTCCTTGGAGCTGTCCATTAGTCAAACGAAAGGTAACTTATAGAAGAGGCGACTGTCCTGTAGCGGAGGAAAGGTGTGAGAAAAGGGAACTCAAAATTGCGGGTTCGCCGTATTGTGTGCCGTGCAAGGACCTCATCGACCAATACCTCGAGGCTTTCCGAAAAGTCGCAAAAGAATACAAACTCATGTAACCCCTTTTGCCTTATAACCGCTTCACAACCACACATCAAAATAGTTATATATAAGCTAGCGGTTCAGAACAAATGTTATGCTAGAGAATAAACATATTCGTTTCGGTTGCAATGTGATAAGTTATGGCGACGTTGCAGAAACATTAAAACATTCATTAATGGCCGAAAAATGCGATTTTGATGCAGTAACACTTCCGGATCACCTTTTCCATCCACTCATGAAGGACTTTCTAACGGAGCCTCCTTGGGAAGTATTTACTGTCTTGGCTGCTATCGGTTCTAAAACTAGGAATATACGGATAATGCCAGTCGTGACAGATTCTGTTAGGCGTCATCCTGTACTACTCGCTCATACAATCGCTACTTTGGATCATATAACTGGAGGTCGTGCAATGCTTGGACTGGGGGCTGGCGAGGCTTTCAACATATCCCCACTGAAGGATGTAAAATGGGATAAGCCATATACTATGTTAAAAGAAGCCGTTGGCCTAATAAAAATGTTTTGGGCATCATCGATTGAGAAACCCGTAACTTTTCGTGGCGAGTACTTCAGGGTCAACAGGGCCTTTTTGGGCTTCAAGCCGCTACAGAAACCTTTTCCACCAATCTACATCGGAGGGTATGGACCTAAAATCCGGAAGCTTGTAGGTGCTGAAGGTAATGGTTGGATACCGATGATGTATACACCCAAACTGTATAAACGTGACCTTAAACTTATAATTGAAACTGCAAAAAAAGTGGGTAGGCAACCAAAAGAGATAGACCCGGCATTGCTGACAATAACAGTTATTTCGCCTGATTCTGATAAGGCACGTGAAGCAATAATTAATAGGGGTCGATCACTTCTTGCTCTAAGACCACCCTTGCTTAAAGATCTTGGATGTAAAGAGGTTGATGAAAGCCTCGCTTGCTGGAGAATGGCTTTCACGGAAGGGCAAAAGAAAGAGTTGTTAAAACAGGCAAACGCAATACCAGACAGAATGGTACAAAAGACTATAATAGCAGGAACCGCCGACGACGCAATAGGACAAATAGAAGACTTCATCCAATCTGGTTTGAAACATTTAGTGGTTGCACCATTGATCCCGTGGTTCAAAGAAACAGTCGAAACATACAGGGACAAAATAATTCCGTACTTCAGAGAACAAAATAAAAAATAAAACGAATAAAAAATTCATGGTCAAAAAGATGAAAAAGAGAAAATGTTCTCACGGAAAAGTGAAATTTCTTGGCTCACAAAAAACAGAAAAAGGTATGGCCCTATATTATTTGTGCTTAAAGTGTGGTAGCGTTTTAGTTTTGTCGGAAAAAAAGGATATCCTATACATAATTCCATGCCCAAGCGATACAGAACCATCGGTTTTAAATGTACAAAATAGGTCTGGTAATTTTCACGCCTAATCGCTATGGAATATCAAAACCTCATTGCCTAGGCGTGATACATTTCATATCGACTCGCTTGATACTCTCACCACGGAACCGATTTCATTGATCATAAGGTAAATTTTGAGTAGCTATTATGTCGGCTTCTGTGTTTAGAATGTTTTTTATAACTACATCATTAACCTTAATAGGAGGACTTACTTTTTCCCCAGCTAAAAAACTCACACACTCCCTTAACAACTTTTTAGGGATGAGTTTAGAGGACCTAACAGAAATCAAGGGTTGGTTGCCATCAGTTGTTCTTATTGTAGTTGTAAGAACCCTCTTAGGGCATTTAAACTCTTGAATTGCATAGTCTTCCCCTCTCAGGCATCCGTGACCAGTAATATTTATTATCTTTTCCCCTTCGGCAATTAATTTTATTCGGCAGGCTAGCGGACATATCGTGCATATGAATTCATGTTCTTGTATCATCTTCATCCACCCCTACAGTTACCATCAACTCTTTTGTTTCCTCTTTCAACATTCTCAACCTAGCAAGAGGAAGCGTGATTTTTACCATTTCACTGGGTTTTACTATGGGGAAACGCCTTTCTAAAAGATCTTTACCAATTCTAACTGTAACATTCCTATCCGGGTTTAGGACACGCATATGAAGATTCACATCTCTTTGAGCACTAATGATCTGGGGAACAACATACCTTATACCTTCTCCTGCTTTTATATGTATTTTCTTTTCTAGAGGCGTTACTTTACCTAGAATGTAGTCGGCGGCACTAGCACCAGCTAATTCACCTTCTATAGTAACATCATCTACCAGATCATGCACTTGAACAACGTTGCCACATGCAAATATGCCCGGCACGCTAGTCTCCATTGTCCCGTGAACAATCGGGCCGTTTGTTACCGAATCCAGCTCCACGCCTGCTTTTAAGGATAACTCATTCTCGGGGATAAGACCAACAGATAGCAATAATGTATCACATTTTATCTTTTTTTCTGTTTTTGGGATCGGGTTTCTATCTTTATCAACTTTGGCGATAGTAACTGCTTCTACACGATCCAAACCATGAATCTCGGTAACAGTGTGCTCCAAAAATAAGGGAATATTAAAGTCGTGAACGCACTGAACTTCATTCCTGATTAAACCCCCCACATATGGAAGAATCTCCACCATCGCCTTTACCGTGGCCCCTTCCAAAGTTAATCGTCGAGCCATAATCATCCCTATATCTCCAGAGCCCAAAATAACAATTTCTTTGCCTGGGATGAAGCCTTCGACATTGATAAATCTCTGTGCCGTTCCTGCGGGAAAAATGCCTGCTGGCCTCGTCCCCGGTATAGCTATAGAACCTCGGGATCTTTCTCGACAACCCATGGCTAGAATTAATGCTTTTGAATGTAGACGAAGCAACCCTTCTTCTGGGTTTATAGCTATAATTTTTTTATCGCTAGATATATCTATAACCATAGTTTTTAACAAATATTTTATTTTTAAATTTTTCAATTTTTTAATAAATCTATGAGCATATTCTGGTCCGGTTAAATCCTCTTTATAGTACTGTAAACCAAATCCAGTGTGAATACACTGATGAAGAAGACCACCCAGCTGTTCAGCTCTTTCTATGACGATAATGTCTTCCACTCCCCTCTCCTTAGCCTTAATCGCTGCAGCTAATCCTGCTGGTCCTGCCCCAATAACTACCAAATCAACTTCTCGCGATTTCATTTTGCCTTTCTCCACCCTTGTTTTTAAACAATAAAAGTTGGGAATTATCCTCTCTTTTAGTTATTTTAGTGACTGGCACACCGAGTTCCCTTGCTAGAATCTGGACAACTCGCGGGGTGCAAAAACCGCCTTGGCAACGCCCCATTCCAGCTTTTGTCCTAAACTTAATTCCATCCAATGTTCTTGCGCCTCTCCGTATAGCCTCAACTATCTCCCCCTCTGTTACAGTCTCGCACCTGCAAACAACATGGGCATATTGAGGATTTTCAGTAATAAGTGCTTCTTTTTGGTCATCTGGTAATTCCCGAAAATCAGGAATTCCTTTTCGATAAGGGTTGAAATCCTGTTTCGGGACAAGCTTAAGCCCACAATCGGCCAATATTTCTGCAATGAGTTTAGCCATCGCAGGAGAAGCACCTACTCCTGATCCCCCCAATATGGCATTAATAAATCCCGGTACCTTTTTTGATGCTTCTATAATGTAGTCATTTGTACGGGTGTTAAGAGGTACTAAGCCAGCAAATGAGGTAATTATATCTTTTGTTGAAAAAGCTGGAAACATTCGCTTGGCAAAATTAAATACTCTCTGAAACCCTTCCCGAGAAGTTGATACATCGTTTTTATCTTCTATTTTTTCTGAAGTGTAACCAATTATGACGTTGCTTTTTTTTGCCTTTAATTCTTTTTTAGTTGGTGACACAAAATCTCCTGTTATTGGAGAACGTACAAGATGATTAACTAAATCCGTCACTCTTTCATCTAAAATGCTACGCTCCTGTTTAACGGGCACCATGGAAAAATCATCTTCCCCCACCATTTTTGCTATATCATCAGCAAATAAACCAGCCGCATTAATCAGGAACTTGCTAGTAACAGACCCCCTTGTAGTATTTATAACAAAAGTATGATCTCGGGGCACCGAAATTCCGGTTACTTTTGCATTCAACATAAATTCGACTTTGTTTTCCATCGCATTTTCAGACAAAGCTATAACCAATTCCCAGGGAGAAACAAGTCCTGTTGTTGGAGTAAACAACGCTGCAACGGCCTCTTTTGTTAAATTAGGTTCCATTGCTCTAAGCTCTTTGCTATTGACAATTCTGACCCCGGGAACACCTGCGGCGTCTGCATCTTCTTTCTTTTTTTTCAGAATTTCCACTTCATTTTTTTTCATTACCACAAATAGTTTTCCAATTCTCGTGAAGGGTACATCTAATTCACTAGTTAACTGGTCAAACATGGCATTTCCTTCTAAAACTAACTTGTTCGTTAAAGGGGTTCCAGAATCGGGTAAGCCTGCGTGAATAAAAGAGTGAGTTGACTTAGTTACGCCAAACCCCACCTCTACATTTTTCTCTATAAGTATTGTATCTAATTTATATCGGGATAATTCTCTCGCTATTGACGTACCAGCTACTCCGCCCCCGATTATTGCAACATCAGCGTCCAGAAAAAATACCCCCTTATATTATATCTTTTCAGTACTCAGGTGTGACCTTAACCGCCTAGATATAATTTTATCACGTTTGGATTTTTTAAAATTTTATTTGCTTTATCCTCAAATTTATTTTGACCCATATCAAGAACATATCCACGATGAGCCACGCTCAAGGCTTTGCGCGCGTTTTGCTCAACTATTATTATACTCATCCCCTCTTTCTTGTTGATCTCCACTAATTTTTGAAATATTAATTCCACAAACTTTGGTGCTAATGCGATTGTTGGTTCGTCTATTAACAGACATTTTGAATTAACAACCATTGCCCTAGCTAGCTCTAACATTCTTTGTTCCCCCCCACTTAATAAATCAGCGTTCATATTGTACTTTCCTTCAAGATGGGGAAACATTTCAAGACTTCTTTTAATTCTTTCATTCAAAACTTTTTTATCTCGTATTATGTAGCCTCCCATCTCCATGTTTTCAAAAACAGTCATTTCAGGAAAAATGCTTCTCCACTGAGCTATATACGCAATTCCCCTCTCGAAGACCTTATGGGGTGGCAATGCGGTGATATCTTTTCCCTCAAAAATAATTTGTCCTTTTGTTGGCTTGAGAAACCCGCACATGGTTTTAAGGAAAGTAGATTTTCCAGAACCATTGGGTCCTATAATAGCTACTATCTCTCCCTCATCCACATATATGTCGACACCATGTAAGATCTCGATAGCCCCATACCCTGAATGTACTTGTTTTGCTTCAAGCAAGCCCATTTTTATCCACCCAAGTACGCATCTATAACTTTTTTATTCTTAGCAATTTTGATAGGTTTTCCTTCCGCGATTTTCTCCCCCAAATTTAGCACGATGATTTTCTCACACATGCCCATAATCATTTTTATATTATGCTCGATTATGAGAAATGTTTTACCCCTTTTTTTCGTCTCAAGCACATTATCCATTAACTTCTTCGCCAACACCGGGTTCACACCCGAAAAAGGCTCGTCTAATAGGAAGAGTTTAGGCTCAGGATGTCCGGCTAATGCACAGGCAAATGACAACAATTTAACTTGGCCATATGATAAATTCTTTGCATATTCATTCTTTAAATGAGAAAGCCCAACAAAGTTCAATATTTCCGATATAGTATCTTGCACACCTTGTTTTCCACTTGGTTTAAGCAATTTCGATAATTCCTTGTCTTGCATTGCAAACATCAAATTTTCTAAAACAGTCATATTTGGGAACGTTCTCAAAAGTTGAAAAGTTCGTCGTACCCCTTTGAGTATAATTTGGTCTGTTCTAAGATTGTCAATTCGTTTTTCGTTGAAATATATTTCACCAGAGTCTAATTTGTTTACACCTGTAATCAAATTAAACATAACTGTTTTTCCAGCGCCATTAGGGCCGATCAATCCCACAATTGAATTTTCTTCGATGTCGAAGCTGACATTTTTTGTAGCGACTCTGCCACCGAACTTTTTGCTCACATTTCTAACTCTTAATATTTTTTTCATGAATAACCCTTTTTTCATGATTTCATTGTTTTTTTAATAAATCTTTCGGTTTTTACGATTTACTATATATCTGTGTTATTAAAGGTTGTAGCTGGTTTGGCTTTGTACATAGGCTGATTATAAAGTTTATTTCAAATTTATGTGCAATATATGTAATTTATGTGCAGAAAGTAGTTTATTTGCAAAGCCGGCTGGTTTACCAAAAGATTATTGATTTAAACAACCCCAAGCAATAGTCACCATATGGCCCAGAAGCGTGAAATAGAAAGGAGGGATGCAAAGTGGAATTGCTAGCATTGATGCTCATATTGACCGCAACCTTTTGCTGGGCAGTTGCTCAGATAATCGGCAAAATAGCTCTGAAGGGGATAGAGACGACTCTTTTCAACGCTATCAGGTTTTCTGCTGTAATCCCCTTTTTGCTTCTAGTTGCGTTTTTAACCGGAGGTTGGAGTAGTGTTAGGTTAAGTGCACCCTTATTGGTAGCCATCCTATCCGGAGCACTTGGAATGTTTTGTGGGTGTCAATTGTTCTTCTATTTAATGAAGAGAGGGGCGGCTCATCGGATAATTCCTACTGCAAATTCTCATCCTTTTTGGACTATTTTCTTGGCCGCAATTCTGTTGGGTGAAGAAATAAAAATATTTTTGCCGGTTTCAGCAGTTTTAATTTTTCTTGGATCAGTCCTCATTGCTGTTCGGAAAAAAACGGGAAGAAAATCAAAGTATTGGGGATGGGAGATACCACTCGCTTGTTTCGTCGGTTTCCTTTGGGGGTTTGCCACGATTTTAAGCAAATATTGTCTAAATGAAGGAATGGCATTTTCTGCTCTTATTTTGATTCAAGTCGTTGTCGCAGCCGCATCCTTCAGTTTCGCAGCTACTGTCGGCGGCTTTTGGAAGAACTCAAAAAACCTCAAATGGAGCACTGGTTTAAGTGTCCTTTCGGGGGCGATGGGCCTTTTGATAGGCGAGCAGATTTATTTACTTACCCTGCGGATCGAAAAGGCGAGCACCTTGGGGCCTCTTATGGGAGGAACAATTTTATTCGGATTCTTGCTAAGTGTTTTTCTTCTTAAAGAACACTCGACAAAAAAAGCTATTTTGGGCACGGCGTTTATACTCGGAGGGATATTCTTAGTCGCGATTTGATGATTACGTAATAGATGATCGAAAAATCCTTGTGATTGAATAAATGCTTAAGGTAATTGTAGGTGTTGTACTTGTCGGTCACGAAGTGAACTAGGGAAGAGAGACACCAAATCAAAAATTTTACCTCAAGTTTTTTACAGAATCATTTTTTCGATAGCTTTGAGGTTCATGATACAATCTTCAGCGTATGGATCGAAAAGTTCTGGTGAAACCATATTTCCCATGGCCATATACGGATCGCTTAAAGGAGGTAAAGGTTCCATTGCTAGATATCCGTCATATCCTATTTCTTTCAACGACCTCATGATCGACTTGAAGTCCGTATGACCTCTCCCGACGGATTGCCTGTTGCTATCTGCTATATGCATATGGATTAGGTTTTTCCCCGCTCTCCTAATAGAAGCGGCTGGATCGGCTTCTTCGATGTTCATATGAAAGCAATCGAGCATCACTTTCACGTTTTTTACTCCCACATCTTCTATGAATTTGAGTACTTGGTCCACATTGTTTACGAGATGGGTTTCATAGCGGTTGATCGGTTCTATGGCTAGCTTGATCCCCTTCTCCTGCGCGTACGCCCCAGCCTTTCTGATTGATTCTACCGACCATTTCCATTCTTCTTTGATAGTTGCGAGGGATTTGGTTTTGCCAACAGGAGAAGGAACTACTACCACCAAAGGTGCACCCACGCCACTAGCGAAATCCGTACACCTGTTCAGATATTCAACTGCCCTTTTTCTGATATTTTCATCGGGGTTTGCTAGATCTCTTTCGTTAGTCGGCCAAGGATACATCCCATCGACTGAAGCTGCTTTGAGTCCATAATGTTTGAGAAGTTCACACATTTTATGCACAGTGTACAGACTGGGCTCCCCCTTTATCGAAATCCCATCGTATTTAAACTTCGAAAGTCGCTGAAATGTTTTCTCCAACGGTTCTGTTCCATAAATCCAGTTCATCACGCTATATTTGAACATTTTAATCCCAAAGGTTATTTCAATAAATCGATTTTTATTTATTTTACCTCATTTTTATCAATTCTTGGTTTCAGCTTGAGGCGAGTTTCGGGAGATCCTTAAAGAATCGTTCCTCATGTCCTGTACCCCGTGATCATTTTATTTTTCTTAGACCCAGTTTTTCGAAAACTATTTCCTCTAATTCCTTTTTATCCTCATCCTTAATGTTTGTAAGAGGCAATCTAACATTCCCTCCATGAAGACCTAGAATATCCATCGTTTGCTTCATTACGCTGTATACTATGTATGAACCTATGTATGGGTATGGAAGTATCGTAGTTGTTGGCCCATCTTTCTCGCCCATTCTTGCGATAAATTCCTCATAAGGATCTAGTTTCTTCATCATTTCCTTCAACTCCACGAAGTTTCCATTAAGCCCTGCTTTGAGAAGATCTAGGGTAAACTCAGGCATAAAGTTCGCATACCCTGATATATAGCCTCTCGCACCGAGTAGTACGCTAGGTATAAACCACCACTCTCCCCTACCATTAAACACGGGGATTTTATCCCCCACGGCTTTAACTTGCTCGTAGAATGTTGGGAGGTATGGCGTGTTCTCTTTTATCCCCACGATATTTGGAATTTCTGCGATTCTTTTCATCAAATGGGGTTGGATGTATACTTTTGAAACATCCGGGTTATTGTATATAAGTACCCCGATATTGATTGCCTCAGCTATTTTTTTATAGTGTTGGTACATTCCTTCCTCCCCGGGAACATGGTAGTAAGGAAGAACTACCATTACTCCATCTGCGCCAATATCTTCGACGTACTTGCTATGTTCTATCGTCACATCTGCTCCTGAGTGTCCAGTATGTGCGATTATTGGAATCTTCCCACCAGCTTCCTCAACGGCAACTCTTACAGCTTCGTTTCTTTCCTCTTCGGTTAGAGTATAATGTTCACCAGTGCTTCCAACCGGTATTAACACCATTGGACCATAGTTTCTTTTTTCGACCAAGAACCTTGTGTTTTCCCTCAAACCTTCCAAATCTAGTTTGTTCTCTTTGGTAAATGGGGTTAACGATACTACTAAAACAGCCCCATTCCTCAAATATTCTTTTAACTTTTCTGTTTCCATATCAATATCCCCCCGTAACATGTTTTTTTAAATAATCTTCAGCTCCTTTAAAGTTTTTGCAACCATTTCTCTTTCTTCATCGGTTGCTTCTGTTAATGGAGGCCTAGGTTTTCCAACTTCAAAACCTGCCAAGTTCATAGCATATTTTAGAATTGGCACACCATTTGCTCTAGTGCCATAGATTTTGAAAAAATGTATTATTTTGAAATATATTTCTAACCCTTCTTTTATACGTCCTGAGAGATAATGCTCGATCATCTCTTTTATCTCTTTCCCCATCAAACAATCACAAACTACTCCCACTCCTCCTTGTGCAATTATGAGAGGCGCCCATAACGCACTACCTGAATATACGGAAAAGTCCTTGGAAGCCTTTTCTACGATTTCCCCCACTTGGAAAGCGTTTCCCATTTCCTTAAGGGCTATTATATTTTCCATCTTAGAGAGCTTAACGATTGTATCAGGTTCCATATTAACACCTGTGAAACCTACGTTATAGAGCATAATTGGGATTTTTGTTGCTTCGGCAATTGTTTTGAAATGTTTGTAAATTCCCTCTTGAGTTGGCTTACAGTAGTAAGGGGGAACTATCGTAGCTGCATCCGCGCCTGTTTCTTCGGCAGCTTTTGTAAGGTTCAGGGCTTCAGCCGTGGTTGTCGCACCTGTTCCTACTATAAGCGGTTTTTTGACAGATTTCCTCACAGTCTTGAACAGTTCCATTTTTTCATCAAAAGTCAAAGAGGTGAATTCGCCAGCAGTCGCAAGAATTATGATTGAATCTGTAAAATCAAATTCGCTCACTTTTTTAGCTATTTGCGCCGCTTTTTGGTAATCTATGCTGTAATCTTCTGCAATTGGTGTAGGCAAGGTAATTAAGATTTTCCCTAAATTAACTGTCATGTTTATGAAATAATTTATGTAATTATATAAATGTTTCGGTAAGCTCTCTCAGATTTTCTATATTTTCCAAATCCAGCACTAACTCTATTATCCGATCGATTCGTTTTTCCCAATCCTCAGAACCAGGCTTTACACAACAAGCGATGTGCTTGAATTTTTTCACGATTTGTTTTTCAGTGGTGATCGTGCTTGCATCCCAAGGGTCTCCAACCGTCCAGACCCCTTCTTTCACAAACAATTTACCACGAGCCTTGACTTCCACCTTATGTGGTATTTTCCTAAATCCAAACCCATTATAAGTTTTTTTAAGTTCGAGATCGTTTAGGTATTCCTCGTATGCTTTTTTAAAATCAGGATCGTATTCGGATGTAACTTTCTTTCTGAATTTTTTTACCCTTTGGTCGTTAATCCATTTATCACTTTGCCATTCGGGGCCAAGTTGGACTCGAAAAGCTATCATTGCCATACAGTGGGGGGTGCTGAATTGGGCACTCGTTCCTGAACTAACATCTTGGGTACTCCAAGCTGGAAGCTGAAGGAACGGATGACTTTTAACATTCACGCTCTGAATCTCTTGCGGTTGTAAGTCGTTTTCTTCTATTATTTTCCTAAATAAATCACATGGGCCGTTGGTCCATCTGCAGCAAGGATAATGTTTTATTTGAGTTTCCGTAATGTAAAATCTCCTCTTGCCGAGATCTCCCGCGAAAACATTGTAATCAAAGGATCCAGGCTTGATTCCAAACTTGAGATAAAATCCCTTGGGATCGTCAAATACTTTCGTTGGCGCTGTGTAGCCCTCCTCCGCCAGCAGGGATGACATAACGGCCGTAAATCCCGTGAAACCGTATTCATTATATTTAACCATCGGGAGCAAATAGCAAGAATCAAAATTCGTGTTGCTCATCGGTGCAGCAGAAGCAGCTACCCCCCATGCTAATGCTATTTTCTCCTTGTTATACCTAAGAACCTTGGTTGCGCCTGTCACACCTGCAAATAGCGTATAACTCATCCCCATGACCGGAAATCTATCGATGAAGAGTGGCTCTTTCAAAATAACATCAGGCCCCATAGCACAACAGAACCTTGCAGCTAAATCGTAGCCAAGTGCAGTTGCCACAATCAGATCTTTTCCAGAGGCCTTGACTGTTTCTCCAAGGGCTAAGGCTGGAAATACGCTATCACCAGCAAAATGAGATTTATTTGCAAAGCAATCATCCATGTCAAGTGCGTTGGACATTTTCGTGTTTGCAAAAGCTGCTAAAGCCGAGGGTACTTTTTGCCCGGTGCCCACTATGGTTGACTGTTGTGTCCCCCCAAATTCACGTATTAAACTTGTTACAATCCCACCAATTCTTGTCAGATACCCGCCCATCGCAACTCCTAACGTATCCAGAATGAGATATTTTGACCACTTGCGGGCTTCACTAGAAATATCCTCATATGATGTCTCGGCTACCCATTTCGCGAGTTTTTCGGTAGAACTCTTCATGTATCTTAGTCAACAAATATAATATAAAAATTTTTCGTAAAATAAATAAGATTAATTTTTGCATACTCGATACTGGGATTTAATACGAATAAAATCGACATTTATTTATATATCTGCTTGTTCATTTGAAGTGATGAAAGAAAAAATTAAAGTTGGCGTTTTCTCTCCTAATGATCCGAGGCTATGGGTTAGAGAAAAGAATATTGAGCTCATGATCAAACATGAAACCTGTTTGGTTAACGCCTTGAAAAGTGCCGGAGTTAAAGTTATTCGAGGAGGAGAAGGCTTCCCAAAAATGAATCAAATTGCTTGGAATACTAAACTTATCTGGGAACACATAAAAAAAATCGCTCCAGAAAATCCTGATGCTTTAATTATAAACCAAGGATCGTGGACTTTCCCCTATGATTCCATAGATGCTGCGAAAGCTTTCATGAGCGAAACAAAAGATATCGCACGTCTGGTAATATTTTCTTATAAGGATACCAAAGTTCCGGGTTTAGTTGCAGGAATGGCCATTAGTGGGGGGCTAAAGAGAATAGGAATACCTTTCGTCCATTGTTATGGGAAAATAGACAAATATCCAATGGTTTTAGAAAATTTAATGGATATCTTAAAATTTTACAAAAAACGTGCAAATGCCGCAAAAATTAGTAAAAAAGTTATATCCTCCCTTAAACTCCAAAAATATCTGGCATTTGGGGGGATGTCGCTAAAAATGCCCACCACTACTTCAGATGTAGACCAATGGCAAAAACTCTTTGGTATAAGTTACGATGCTTTAGACCAATCCGAAATTGTTTCTGGGGCTCTTAAAATGGTTCGATGGACCGGGAAACCTGGAGAAAGTGAGTATGAGATTCTCGATAAACGTGTAGGGAATGCATTAGATTTTCTATTCAACAAAAAACATGGAAAGTTTGACTTTTCAAGGGACAAATTGAGATCCATTCATAAATTTGTTTATCAGCTTGCATTATATTACGCGGCATTAGACCTTTGTGACGAATATGGAGCTACTTTTGCGGGAATAAAATGCCAGAATGAGCTTAGTGCTCGGGAGTGCACCGCTTGCCTAGCAACAGCATTTTTAAATAATGATGTGGGGGCGGATGGAAAACCCAAAAGAGTAATCCCCGCATCATGTGAGAATGATATGGATTCTGCCTTGACCCAACTCTTGTTGTATTTGTTAACCGGAAAACCTTCAGGCTTTGGGGACTTTAGAGACGTTGAAGGAGATATTCTAACTATAGCCAATTGCGGGCAACATCCACCATACTTTTTCGGTGGCCCGGAAGAAAGCCCCATAAAAAAACTTAACAACACAGAGTACATGGGTCAAGAAATTTACTACGACGCTGGAGGAAGCTCTGTTAGGGGGCGAACTCCAGGAGGCCATGTAATGACCGTTGCTAGATTGGGTAGGGAAAACTTAAGATATCAATTGGTTGCGGCCACGATAAAAACAATCGATGTGGATCCAAAAGAGCATGAAAATTACGATTATTCATGGCCTTTGATCAGAGCAAAGGTCCCCCTCCTAGGTGAAGTCCTTATTAATGTTTGGCCTTGTAATCATCTGGCTTTTGCATATGGTGACTTAACTCCTCATTTAGCTGAAATTGGTCATCGCCTCGACATAGGGTATAGAATCTTTGACATAAAAGGGAAAGAACATTATAAACCAACATAAATATGTAAAATTAATATTACTTAAAATTATACATTAGTTTCTCTTAAGTGTTTAGCTTTTTTTTGGTGCCGTTAGCGAAAAATTTAAATCTTCTGATTAGAATAGAAGCCGAACCGATGAGGTGGGCGACATAGAATTATTAGCAGCTTTATTTGCCCTTATGGCTAATTTTTTGTGGGGAACCGATCAAATTTTAGGAAAAATAGCTTTGAGAAATCTGGATTTCATAACTTTGAACGCAATTAGACCTTCCTTTGCTTTGATTTTTATTATACCATATGCTTTGCTAAATAAAGAAACATTTAGCATTAGTCCCGATTTGTTATTTTTTGGAGCATTAGCGGGTATTTTTGCCGAATTTATAGGGGCTCAAATATTTTTCTACGTTATGACCAGAAGTGAGGCGCACATGGTCATTCCAATATCAAATATTAACATGTTCTGGAGCATCATCCTAGCAATAATTTTATTAGGTGAGAAACCAAGTCTTTTTGTTCCTTTATCGGCCGTTTTAATATTTGTCGGAATATTTTTTTCGGTTTCAAAGGAGGGAACAAAATCTTTCTCCAGATTGAGGATGGTTATCTTAAGTCTTTTTGTCAGTTTTATGTGGGGGGCCTCCCTTCTTTTGACCAAATATTGCCTTGGCAATGGAATGCCGCAAAGCTTTTTACACGCATTAAGGATAGGGGCGGCGGCAATTGCCTGTGATTGCTTGTTAATTTTTCGTCACCACAGACAAAAATACAATTTTAAAAACAATGGAGTAAAAATAAGTTTGATATCATCTTTTTCCGGCTTCGTTCTAGGATTTTTCTTTTTCTTATATGCTTTAAACATTGAAACAGCCAGTGCAATAGCGCCGTTTGGTGGCGGCAAAATATTTTTTGGATACATCCTAGGCATTTTACTACTAAAAGAAAAACCTACTAAAAAGTCCATTCTTGGAACACTCATGATAATACTTGGCATTTTAGTAATTACAATTGGGGGATAGGTTTTCCATCAATGGGTTTCGTGAAAAACTTGAGATAATTTCTCTAGACACTTTAACCATTTCTCTGATGTTCTCAGAGGATGTTCCATAAGAAGGGCGTTAGAGTTAGGCGTTGACTTGCTCAAGCCGGGATGTGGGATACCACCAACAACGCCCATCGACAATATTAAAGCTCTAGTCAAGGCGGCAACGTCAAAAGGCGGATGAGCCTTGAGTCTCATGTTTCGAGCGATCTAAGTATCTCCCCTTTATCGAGGGCATCGGCGAATTTTGGGAACAACTTATATAGGGGATGTTTCTGCGTTTGAGTTTTTGTTCCAAGCTCCCTAGCCACAGTTGCTATCATTGCATCTATCGCCCCACATGCGGGGAAAATCCAGCCAGCTGATTCGATTGGGCCGTACAGCAAGAAATCGGAACAGGATGCGATTGCCAAGGTTTGAGCGCTGGCATCACACGCTTTGAACGCCTCGGGCCCAAACTCTTTCAACTTCTTCCAAGTTGTGGTGGCATTCGCCGGTGAGCAACCCGCTGGGAGGCCGAACTCCCTTTTTACATCGTAAACGGCCTTAGAGGAAATTCCGACGTGCGGCATGTGAAGGACCGCCGTGTCTACGATTTTTTTCTCTATTCCACTCTCCTCAGCTTTTTCCAGTAGACCCTTTTCCCCAGATGTTCCCTTTAATACCGAAATCGGACCTCTTGCCCAAAGATCGTTGGGATTGTACGCTAGTATGATCGAAGCTTTTACGCTCGACCTCTTCAAGGCTTCGATTTCATCCTCCCCGCTCGCAAACCATATACTGTTATTCACAATCCTATCAGATAGACCAGCCTCATCTACATACTCCA
>Ga0209636_10003357_pt1 | contig 16330 bp, 21 predicted proteins | sample DeeMarSWOR152_54_FD_187464 | JGI IMG/M metagenome (GOLD analysis project Ga0209636, IMG submission 187464) | Marine sediment microbial communities from White Oak River estuary, North Carolina - WOR-1-52-54 (SPAdes) (version 2) | ecosystem: Environmental > Aquatic > Marine > Intertidal zone >...
ATTGAAGCGCAGATCGGAACCTATTGCCTTCACGCTCAACCGTGTTACGAGGGAATCATCGAGTTTTTAAGGGAAAATCTGCTTAACGCGGAACGAGCTTATGAAACCAGCCTTGCTTTGCCGATCTATTATGGCATGACGGAGGAAGACGTAGACCAGGTAACATACTCACTCAAAAAAGTCATAGGATCACATTGATGCACGTGCATTTAATAGTTAATCTTTGTTACAGGTAGTATAGAAACACAGAAAAAAAGAAATGGAAGGATTCATTGTTTCTTTTTCTTGAGTTTCATGAAGGCTACGATGATTAGAGAGAGAATTATGGGTAGCAGTAGGATTATGGCTGAGGGAAATTCTGGGATTACGCGGTAAATGTAATAGTATCCATAATTGTCGTTTATTGCTGGGTTTCCATTGTTGTCGTAGGCGATTATCTTGTATGTTATCCATGTGCAGTTTTCGTATCCGGGAATTGTTGTTTGGTAGGTGTTTGGGGAAATTTCAGTCGTGTTTAGAGGTGTCCAGGTTGTTCCATTGTCGATGCTGTACCATAGGGTTACGTTGTATACTCCCGTGCCAGCATCTGTTACGTTAACTGTGACCGTTACGTTTTGATAAGCTGTAACGTTTTCAGGCGGTTCCTGCACTGGAACACCTATTTCAGGAGGAATATCGTCAACAAAAAAGGCTTCCAAAGTATGGTTGGCATCCATGACTACGGTTACTGGGTTTTCTGTCTTTTCTTCTCCGTCAAGCAACCAATAGCCAAACGAGTAACCTGGATTTGGAATAGCAGTTACGTATAGCAACGAGCCCTCTGCGTAGTTGTAGATTCCAGGAAGCGGACTTGTAGTTCCTCCCATGTTAGATGTAATCGTAAGATAATAGCGCGCGCCTGAGCGAGCGCCGACTGGCACTATGTAAAGTGGGATAACTGAAGGGGGTAAACCGAGGATGCTGCGGAGTTCTTGTGCTCCTGTTCCATTCCACCCTTCGGGGCTTTCGCTAACTACGTTTGCACTTAGGTTCCATGCCGATGCTTCAAGAAAGAATTCCTGAATTACTGCCCCAGCGCTAACCTCCATAAAGCAATGGGGTATGGCTTGACCCATGGTATCACCAGTGTTGCCATCATTATATGATGAGTTGAAAGCGATGAGGAAGATTGCTGGGGCGTCTGCCGCCCACACCTGACCTGCACATGCATCTGCTATATCAAATCTTTTGTCGCCGTGCAGTATTTCCGTGATGGAGTGCCGTGGTGTATGATCTGGAAGAACTTCAGATAAGTATTTGTATATTCCCGTAGCGTTTGAAACATAAATAATGAGTTCGTAATGAATTCCTGGCGTTGTCTTGTGATAGAGTCTGTCTGACCCCCAATTTGTAAGGTTAGTGTAGCCATAAGCCGCCCACAGCAGTTGAGAAAGCTCCTGCAAGGACAAGTCTCTCGCAGCCCATTCTTGCGCAAAAAGTATGTTCCTTATCGCGTCTTCAAAAGATAAACTGCTGTATTGCACGGGTGGAAGATTACCCGTCATATGGTCATAGTTTGGGGATGCTGGTGGATACGGATTTTCAGGATAGCCTAAAGGCATAACCAGCAACGGAATTAAGGTGCTAGGCAATTTGAGGTCGTTACCCAATTCTTCAGAATGGATGCTTCCAACACAGCATGTTCCGAGGTTCAGAGAGGCAGCCGCTAAATACATGTTTTGAACAAAACATCCTGCCTCAGCAGAAGCAAAATATCCATTATTCGTTTTGGTTTGATTCCAAACGACGGCTAAAATGACACTGGCAGTACTAACATAAAGCTGATTGAAATAGTCATAAGGTGGTATTGTATTTTTATTCACAGTTAGGTTATGCACAACAAGCGAATTGTTTTCAGGAACGTATCGGTAGCATCCTGTCTCGTTATATGGAAATATCACCAAGGAATAGTCATCACCTATTTGTGGTACACTTCTATGACCGTTAGTAGTGCCATAAACAAGTTCTAATATCTCTAAAAGCTGCTGGCCTGATATGTTCTCTGAGATATAACTTCGGGTTGACTGCCTACGACTAATAATTTGCTCCAGTGAAAGAGAAAACGCTTGTGCCACAAGTAACCCAAGGCAAATGGAGAACGTAACCGCGTAGATGATGAACTTTCTTTTGGACAAGTAAGTCATTATCGAACTTCCATCATGCGCCCGCGCACACTACCAATGTGTCAAGTAACGAATTTAAGTTTTCAGAAACAATCTTCCATTAAACAGTATATGCTTTAGAGAAGATTTAGAGTTATTACAGAAATGGTAGCATCTTCTATAGTAAATTGAGCAGAACTTATATTATAGAAATATCCAGAATGCCATGTTAAAATCTCTAATTGGAAATGCGGAACAAATTAGGAGGGGGAGTTATTGTGAAAAGTTCTAAGAGGGTTTTAGGGATTGTTGCCAGTCCCCGCAATTCAGGAAACACAGCAACACTAGTTAAAGAAGTTTTGAATGGTGCAGAAGAGAAGGGACATGAAACAGACTTAAAATGCCTAGGAGACCTAAAAATAAACCCATTAATTGCATCCACTTCAGACAAACAATCCATATGGAGTTCATATTCAAACAAACCACTTGGAGTAACTGGGCCCAAAGACGACATGGAGTTGATTTATTCCTCCCTTGAGAAAATGAATGCACTCGTTTTTGGAACTCCTATCTACTTCGATCACATTAGTGCTCATGCAAAGATCTTTATCGATCGCCTAATCTACTACTCTAGAGAAAGTGCAAAGGGTCGTTTTCCTAGAGATGCAACCGCTGTAATTATAGTAACCTATGAGTGGATAAAACCTGATGCTTATACTAGTGTAGTAGAGTGGATAAAAGGCAGACTGGAAAATTATTGGAAAATGAAAGTTGTTGCAACGTTACAAGCTGAAAACACAGTGAGAAATCCTGTAGCCAACAGAAAAGATCTATTAAAGAAAGCTCGCCAAATAGGTAGGAACTTGTAGCCAATAACTTAAGACTAATGGTTCTTCCAAATTCTATTAATTCTTAATCCAAATTTTGATGCATACATGCAACAGGCAATCACACAATCAACAAGTAATTTCTAAACAGACTAGCGCACATCAATGACAGCCCCCTCAAAAAACTTTTAACACATGGTGAGATGGTATCTCAAAGTGACGAGGCGGAACGTTGAATGATAATGCGGAAAACGGTTGATTTGATCAAAAAAATTCGTGAGCCACTCCGCGTGTTTTCCCTGATTGGATTTTTTCTACTTGCCTTGGATTCGTGCATCGCCGTCAACAGATGGTGGTTTGAACATCATCATCCAGGCAGTTTTCTAGGCTATGTGGAGAATCTCATTTTCATGGTTCTTGGATTCACTTTTTTCACAATCCTTGCCTCAAGATCGAAGCTGGAGGCAGTCGGCTACGTATTTTTCTGTGTTGCTATTTATTTTATTTGTAATTACGAAATTGGTGGCCCCTCAAAATACTATTTGACGCCGTTTGATCCGCTTTTCGGTTTGCCAAAAACCTTCGGCGAAGGAAACCCCGCGTCATATCTTTATCGAAAAACCATGGCCTACGTGACGTCCATCTTAGGTGCTTCGTTCTTGGCGGTTTCTAGGCTAAAGCACGCAAAGAAGAAACAGTAGAAACAATTGCACGCCAATTGGAACGTCGCGTGCTTATCATGATCCAGTCATGTGCAGAGTATCGACCGGTAATTCTGCCGGTACAAGAAAAACCCGGCGATCGGCGATACCTAGTGTTAACTAAGTACGCAAGAAAAACTCCAAGGTCATTCGAGAAGAAGCTATCCTTTCTCCTTGTAGTAGCTTACTCCAGCTGTCACACCCGTGGATATGGCGAACCATATAATGGTGGCTGTGATGTTTCCTTGGCTTACGATGTATGCTAGGCCTACTGATGCGCCTTGGATGATGGCTAGGACTGCGGACAGTTTCGGCTTAAACTCAAATCCCATTCTTACTCTTCACCTCCTGGCTGTTGTTGCGGTTCCGTCAGTTCGAAACCGATTTTGACAAGCATTTTGCGGACTTCATCTGGACGAACATACTGAATCCCGGATGTTGCTGAAATCTCAGCCAATTTCACAATGTCTGCAATTTCGATCTCTGGGGTTTCAGGCATCCCCCAATTCAATCGACAGTCTGCTTTCTTAACGTCCAGACCAGCTTGCTCAATCACAGGAGCAAAGATTTCTCTTTCCACAATCCTTTTGATGAAGCGTTGTACCGCCGTTACCTTTCGCTCCGCGATTTCGAGAGCAGCCTTTGCTGAGGCCTCGGTAAATCCAGGTGTTGTGAACAATTTCGGAAGGGGTGTCTGTCCACCTAAATAAACCTGGTTTAGAATATGTTCCACATAAGCGGCAAAGCGAACTCTTGGATCGACAGCCACAGTTTTTATGTCAGCTTCAGCTTTATTGTAAACGAATCTAGCGCCTGCCTTGGGCTTGCTCTTTATCAAACGTTGATACTCAGCGAGTTTTTCATCGCTTGCACCAGCGAATATCCAAAGCTCGTCAGGACCAGCGTATTTCTCGAAGATTTCAGGCATGATCTTTTCTATGCGGGCCTTCATTTCCAGAAAGCTCATTCGCTTGTTTCCATCAAAAGCAAGCTCCGTTAGCAAAACTTGTAGGACCCCTATTCCAAAGGCTGAGAAGTCTACGAGATTCCACTTGAAGTGGATGATTTTTTCAGGCGGAAAGCTAGTTTTTACGTCGCCGTAGGAGTAGTTGTAGCCCGTCACTTCTCCACAACGATCTCGAATAATGGCCTTTGGGTTGTCAAAGCCTGTGAGTGGCAGAATCTTCAGGTTTTCTAAGTGTTCGGGTTCGATTTTTAGCCAGAAGCTGTTGCCTGCTGCCACGATTTCTCGTGTGGAAATCTGTAGAAGCCCATCGAGGTTAACGGTTTCATTGAACTCATCCACGACTTGCTTAGCTTTTTCCGCTTGCTCATATTCTTCATTAACCGTGGTGTAGAAGCCCATGCCCACAGCTTGATCAGCGAGAAAGTCAACAAACGCCTTGCAACTAGGGTCCCGCTGGTAGGCGGTCATTACGTCAGAAAAGCTGACTACTTGGACTTCACCGTAAACGGTTCTCCAAGCTGGCAACAAGACCCCGGTTGAACGGACACGCGAAAGTGATTCTTGAAGCCACCTTAAACCGCTACGAAGAACCTTACTCAATAATCATCACTAAACTATGGTTCAAAAAATCTTAATTTAAGCGCAGTTTACTCTGAAAAGTGATACCTTTTTTAGTATAACGCCAGTCCAATATGAGTGAAATGATATCATCTACGTTCTATTGAAATTAGTTTTTTCAGCATTTTCTCCCCAATCTCTAAAAATGTTTCACCATCACGAGTTAAGCTAAAATATTTTACATCTGGAACTACGCCACGGCGTTTAACGTTTTCACTCACTTCTACCAATCCTGTCTTCCATAAGAAGTTAACATACTCGTACACTGTTGCAGGGCGATAAAAATATCCGTTTCGATAAATCTTATGCGGGGTTTTCGATTTATTCTTAAGGTTCTTCAAAATTTTTAGAATTGTAAAGAGATTTCGCCTTTTATTGATGGTTTTTTCGAGGATGTACTGAAAGCGTACCATCTGATCCTGGAGGTTTAGCGTTCTTTGCGCCTTCACCGGCGTCAAAACATCCACAAGATGCTCAACATTCTCCTTTCTGGATGCCATGGTTGCTAAGCCTCTGTTGGGAGCGTTGAGAGATCACTGATCCCGATGCGATGTGAAGAAGAGCTCGTCAGGGATGCTTCCTAGAACATTTATGAAGCCTTCGGTCTTACAGAAGCCTAAGATCCGTTTGAGTAGTTGATCCTGCTGGTTCTTGAAAGTGTTTACATAGCCGAACTTGCCCACGACGACGCGAACCTCCACGCCGTCCACCGTGTCCCGAGTCTGGTATGCTCCATACCGACACCAATGAGCATATTCTTCAAGGCTCTCCCATTCTTCAACCAAGTTCACCAAGAACCCGTCACCACTCTGTGAGGTTCTTAGAAAACCTTAAGGACTTTCTGGCGCTTCTATTACACACTGTGTAATAGAAGGGTTTCTATTGCAAGGTATCAGAAAACGGACATATACGAAACCGACTATATAAACTAGATGTGCACAGAAGACTCCTATGAAAACCCGTTATAGTGCAGAGGAAAGCGTAGCTAGCGCCGAGAGGACAGCGTTCTCTTCTGCTACTTCTATAAAATGCTCTAGGTTGATTTGGTTCAGCACTATAGCTAAGTAGGCTCTTACTGTTAGCTGGTAGAGTGGGGCTTTAAAGCCGGCTTTCGTGTTTTTGGTGCCTACTTTCTCTACATAGCCCAGCTCTTCTAGGGTTCTTACTCTTCGATTCACCACTGAGTATCTGGTGTATTTTAGGGCTTTTTGAGTTCTCACTTCTCTGCATATGTCATACGCTGTGGATGGACCTTTTAGGGCTAAGGTCCAGAAGATCGCCTTAGTAAGTTGTCTTGTTCGGCCTTTGAAGACCCTTCCACCTTCGCCCTTGCGCCTCGCCACATGCGATCTCACCAAAAGCCCGCTAAAAGAAAAGGAGGCAAAATGCAACTAATCGCTTTTATCAACATGTTTTTGCTTTGTAAAGTAATGGTGAAAACGTTTCGGGGGACAGAAATGCCCTAGTGGCAAAATTTTTCTGTCCAGCGTATTTAAGCGGATTTTGCGTTTTGATGTTAAAAATGGCGAGCAGAAGTGTGTTTAGGCGGTTGTTTTTGCGGGGTGTTTTCGGGGGGCAGAAACGTTTTCACGGGGGGTGCAAATGATTTCTATGCTGTGGCCGTTTTTGGGTTTCACTTCAACTTTTAGGTTCTTGTTTAGAAAAGGTTCCACTAAACAGTGAAATTCTTTTGGGATGAGCACGTAGAGACGTTCGTACGTATAGGTATGTTTTCCACGTAAATATCGTCTTCTCGACACCTTACGCTGTATCCTAACACTTCCTTTACCCTTCACCATAACTCTCATCTCTCCTTCACATGGATTTGACGGAGAACAAAACATAAAATAATCGCTGAAACGAACCAAAAAACAGCAGACTCAGTTGAGTGAAACTAAACCTTAACGTTTTACGTGTGGTTTGCCAAGTCAGCCGCATACAGTCACAGTTTTACTCAATTAAGTGCGACGATTTATCGTAATCCTCGTTTTTAAATAAACCTCGCGACGTACCTTTCGATGCGATATGCCCATCCACCTTGATTGGCGAGAACTATATCATAGTTTTATTGAACAGTACGGGGAAGAGAAAGGTAAGAGTGTTTTTTACGCTTACTGCGAGAAACATAACATAAACTACACCAAAGCCAAACCAAAAAAGGAGAACTTCAGCTGGATAGGCGACATCAAGCCTGTTCCTGGAGCCACTAACCTAATCAGAGGCGAGGCGCTTCATCCGCTCAAAACGGTACATCCAGAAGAGTGGCCGAGCGTCCGCGTTTATCTTGAAGAGGAACTACAAAAAGCAGCTCACACATTAGCGAATAAGCCGCTTCTTCTTGATCACAGCATGCTCATAGATGGAGAGGTTACAGGCGCACAATATGAAGACGGTGCCATAGAGTATGTAGCTCAGGTTAACGACTCGAGAATCCTTGGTTTGATAAAAGACGGAGCCATCAAACACTGCAGCGTCGAGTTTGAATGGAAAAGCCTTGAACATGTCAATGGTGTAGCGCCGAAAGGAATCAACTTTACTGGTTTATCTCTTTTGAAAAATTTTGCTCCTGGAGATCCTCTAAGTATGGTTGAACTTTTTGAGGTTTGGGAAGGCATCGTCAAAAAGCTCAAAGAAGCTAAAATGAAAGAGCAGGCTGAGCCTCAAGAGTTCATTTTGTATATGCTTCATGATCCAATGGCCTTTCTGCCGGAACATTTTTCCACGGCATGGATTGATCAAACTAACGGCATTCAAGGAATTTTTGGAAGACTCAGAAAGGACCCGGAAAACTCTGTTCCTCAAGCTCTACTTTTCATGAAGGCCACTGGCTGGACCCTTGAAAAAATGCAGGATTGGTTACAGAATCATCCCCAATATTTGCGGGCTTCTGCTCCAGCTCAGCCCGGCATTCAACCGGCAAGCGGAGACACAGGAGTAATGAAAATGAGTAAAGGAAAACTGAAGCCGAAGCTTAAAACTTTGGAAGGCAGAGTAACTTTTCTTGAAACTGTACAGCGGTTGAAGGAACAAGATGCGGAACTGACAGTTGAAGAGATCAAACAGAAAATTATTGACTTAACGAAGCAGCAAGAAGAGTTGCGCAGCAAGCTGTATCCGGAGTCGCCGTTGTCTGAAGAGGAAAAGACGGCAGTCCAGACCCAAATCGACGTGTTGTATGCAGAGATTCAAGCGTATGAACAAGCTTTAGCAACTAAAATTGCTGGTCAAGTTACACCTACTCCTGCTACTGCGGAACAGCCCGAGGGAGGAACAGCTCAAGAGGCTGAATGGGATACTGAATATGTTAACAATTTACCTGATAGCGCTTTTGCTTATATCGAACCCGGAGGCGAAAAAGATGAACAGGGAAAAATAACGCCAAGGTCGCTAAGGCATTTTGAATACAAAAATATGCAGGGAAACCTTGACCGTAAACATATTGTGAACGGCTTAGCACGTTTAGGCCAGAAACTTGGAGATTGGGCTACAGCTGAAGCGAAAGCACAAATCAAAAAGAAACTTTGTTCTGCCGTTAATGCATGGAATCGTGAACACGAAGATAAGATTGAATCTGATGTTTGTGGAACTGCAGAGGAAGCGACAAAGGAGCAAGGCGAGCAGGGACCTGAAAAGGATGAGCATGGCTGCATTATTGGCAAGGAACGCTATGACGAGGAACAAGACAAGTGCGTGCCAATTGAAACTGCAACAGAACAGCAAGGTGAAGAACAGCCTAAAGCGGGAGAACCAAAAACTGACAGGCAGCGTTTCATGGATCACTATGGCTTAACAGAAGAGCAGATGACCAGTGTTTTAGAATGGATCGGCGAAGACATTTACAGACTATTGCCTGAACCCGGAACTAAACGTCAACAGCAAGCTGAAGAGTCGAGAAAGAAGGGGTTAGGCGAAGCAATTATTGCGCCTGGAACATCAGAACCACAGCCAAGCGATCTAATCAGCAAACAGCAAGTTTTGGCGCTTATCCCTAACAAGCGGGTGTGGGCATCTTGGAGTTATGGACCTCAAATGCTCGTGAAACAGTTGAAACACAAGTTAGAGAAGGAGGATGAGGCTTGATGGACAAATCAAAAGTTGTGAGTATTCTGGCACCTTATTGTCCACCGTTGGCACCGTCTCAAGTTGAAGCTATCGCCACGGAAATCGTTTCGGCTTCTACAGAGGAGGCAACTAAGGTAACAGCTGAGACGCCTAAGCCATCTCGCAAGAAATCACGCGAATCATAGTCACTCTTGTGACTGGGAGTACTCGAGGATGAACTCTGAGGAAACCGCATAACAAAATGGAGAGATGTAAATGACTGATCTATGGCCTGATGCAGAACTAGGCGAGATGATAAGCGATGGAATAGTGCTCAGCTTCGAGGCTACTGCAGCGATAATGAAAGGAGACCCTGTTTACCTTAGCGCGGATATGAAAGTAACCAAGACCAGCGCTGGAACAGAATACGCTATTGGAATCGCGTTGAATACGGTTGCTGCTGGTGAGTTTTGCTCTGTATGTGTCAGGGGCATGATAAAGGTAACTGCGAAGGGTGCAATAACAAGAGGTGGACCAGTTCAAGCGGCAGACGCTACAAGTAAGGTTATGGCTTTGGCAGATGCGGCAGCAGTTGGCGATGTAGATGACAGAATTGCTAGAACTCTAGGCTATGCATTTCAGACGTTTGCCGACGGCGATACTGGCCTCATTTACGTTACTAAATAGGTGATCGTTATGCCCATAAATTATCCAACACCTAAACTTTACGAAGCCATCATGAAGGACCCAGAGCTCAAATCCACTCTTCCAGACATTTTGGCGAAAGCAAAGTCCAACCTAATGGTTAACGCGGTGATGCGAGAAGCAATCCTCAGCGACGCTGCTGGTGCGCTCGGAAAAATGCACGACGCTGTGATTGAAGCTGCCAAGCCGGCTTTAATCGGAAGAGAAATCATTTGGGTGATGCCTACAACCGAATCAATGGTGAGGTTCCCAAAGGCTAAGCTTGGTAAAGCCAAAAGAACTGCTGAACTCTCAGAAACATGGATTTACGGCGAAAAATACGCAACCGCCGACGTAAAAACAGACATTGAAATCAGAGCAGGAGCAGAATATTCAAAGAAATTCTTTGAAGATGCCACTTGGCCCGTTCTGGAACGCCAGACAGCCGAAGTGGGACGTGCCATTGCAGAGCTTGAAACCGAAAGGGTTCTGGCTCTTTATGATAGCATATCTGCTGGCGACCTAGCTGGAGGCGGAATATACAACGGCGGTGGAACCCTTAACTGGGCTGGTGTAGTCGGGTTCTGGAATCGCATCAAAAGCGAAAACTTCTCTGCGAAGGTTCTAGCGATTAACCCTAGCCAGGCAGCGGATCTCTGGCAAGAGGACAAATTCATCCACAGCTTCTATTTCGGAGAGCAAGTTGACGTGGCGAGAGGCGTCCTAGGCGAAAGCTACCTAGGCATGAAGATCGTTGTCAGCACCAAAGTGACGGATGGAACAGTTTACTGCATTGACACTGATGTTGCCACGGTCATGCTATTGAGGCGAGACATCCTAACAGAACCCTTTGAAAACCCCAGGGAAGACCGCTACGGAGTCGTAGCCAGCGAACGCATCGGGCTAGGCGTGTTAAGAAGCAAAGGAGTTGCTCGCGGTACTGGCTGGTGACGTTATCTCACCGCCTTTTCTTTGACTCTATCTCCCCCTTTTTGGAGTTACTTCATGTAAATCTCTCAAGAATTGGAATGAACGAATAATGAATGAGACTACTAACGGTCTAAATTGGATTGATAAAGAATTTACTAAAAAAGGAGATAATGACTTGATAGAGGCTCCCGGTGCCGGCAAGAAAATTCTAATTCTCTTTTATCGAAAAGCTAGCGTTGGGAATGGGCAAAACAGAGTTTCTTTTCATTGGGAAGGAAAAGACAAAAAGTTCTTTGATGGGAATTTGTGGTACGCTGGAGTTGACGCCGCCAATCTAGTTGGTTGTCCTCGCTCAGGCCCCGAAAACAAGAAGTTACTTGTCAACCTTTCCAACATCCACGCCGTTTCTATAACAATTGCTTACAAAATAGTTGATGCCTAATGGACAGTCTTACTTGTTCTTTTGATCCCTTCTCTTCAAAAACGCTTAAAGGCGGTATACTTTTTCCCAAACTTCCAATTCATCCTATAGAAACTTGTCCATTATGCGGAAAAGAGTTTAGACCTAAAAATCGGCTTCAAAAATTTTGTTCTAAGAGGTGTCAAGTTTACGTTAACAACCGAAGTGAAGTTTCGAAACGTCTTAGGCGTAAATGGAAAAAGAAAAGGCGATCAATCGAAAAAATCTTGTTAAGAGACGCAAAGAAACAACTAAATCAAGTGCTGGGAAGATGGGAGAAACGTAAAATCGGGACATGGCGTGGTTTAGGCACATACGCGCCATCAACCAATCTGAGAATCATAAAAGTAAACGGTCAAAAAAGAATTAGAGCAGCAGTTTGGTTAGAAAATGAACAAGCAAAGTTTCAGTATTATGGGAGATTGATATGAATGTGGCGAAGGTTGTTATACTCATGGTAAATGTGGTCGCTGCGGCAAGCAAAAGCCAGTGGAGGTCTGCCTTACGTGAAAGATGAAGAACGTGACTTAATGAGAAAAATTATACTTAGCATTGTAAAGAAGGGGCATATTCATTGGACAAACCTACATAAAAAAGTTTTAGCTACATACCACCCGTTTGCAACATCAAGCACGTTTGACCGTCAGCTCCACTATCTTCTAAATAAGGGCTTTATCGAAAGGGTGAGCCGAGGCATTTATCGCATTACAGAAAGCGGTGAGAAATACCTCGAAATAATTTAGTCAAATAAACTTTTTCATTTTGGCCCTTTATTTTTTCGTTAATCCTTTTTAATGACCTTTTTTCGTGAAATAAGCTTAAATTAAGCTTCTTTCTCTTTTCTTCTGCGCGTACAGACGTGATACCCAATGAATAAAGATGTTCAAGAAGTAATCTCTAGTTTACGTTTCGGCGACAGCATTATTGTGGAGTGGCTGGATGCGAGCGAGGCTACCGGAAGCCTGAAGGGGGCTAAGATTGACACACCGGTGAGCAGCTGGGGCGTTTTCCTTGGCATAAAAGGTCAACGCACCAAACACTTGATCGTTGCTAAAGAGATTGTGGATGTGGATCGAGCCTGTCACTATAACGCGGTCCCCCTCGGAATGATCAAGCGAATCCGCGTAATCGAACGAGGCACTTTAAACCCGAAAACCATGAAGATATTCAAAAAATTCGCTCGCAAAGCTATGCAACGAATCAGAGGAAAGGATGGTTGGGTGTATGTTGAAGGAAAAAATAAGAAGCGTATTCACTAAAAAGGTGCTGGTCCAACGCGGAAAAGGCAAAAAGATCGAGCGCATCGAGGTCCCGCCTAGCGAGCGTCTCGTCTATGGCATCTGGTTCGCCATCGCCGCTTTAATCGGCTTAACCGTTCTCGAAGTGGCACATATGGCTTTTCTCGGATCATGGAACAGCGAAATCTTCGCAGCCATCACCAGCATCATAGGCGCCATCCTCGGAGTCTTCATCTCACAGCGAGTGTGAAATCACCATGCAAGCTGAAGAATTCTTTAAAATCACGAAGTTTGCCAAAAAGTTTGACAAAGCTACCGGACGGTTTACCTATAGTATCCGATACAAAACGCGAACCGCGATCACACCTCGAACTATTGCTGTAGCTGAAGCTTTTGGGCTAGGCGTGGACGAGTTTCAGGAACATGTGGTTTATGATAATGTAGAGTTGAAAATTGGCCCCAAGGATATCGTCTATATTACTGGCAGTTCTGGATCCGGCAAATCTGTGCTACTGCGAGTATTAGAGAAAGATCTGAGGGGTAAAGCCGTTAACATTAGCGACGTACATGTGGAACCGTCCAAACCGCTCATCGGCACCGTAGGAAAAACGGTTGAGAGGGGTCTCGAGCTGCTGAGCAGGGTAGGTCTTAACGACGCGTTTCTGTTTGTACGTCGCTACGACCAGCTCAGTGACGGACAGAAATATCGTTACCATATCGCCAAAATGATCGAGTCTGGGCGTCAATATTGGGTGATGGACGAATTCTGTAGCACTCTGGACCGGGACACAGCTAAGATTGTGGCTTTCAATGTGCAGAAGTTAGCTCGGGCCCAGGGAAAGGCTGTTCTCGCCGCAACTACGCATACAGATTTATTCGATGATCTGAGGCCTAGCGTCCAGATTCACAAAGGGTTTGGCAAGGAGATCCAAGTGAAATATTATCCTAATGAGCGAACACCGCGGTGTTCATTAGTGAACGAAATGCGGGTTGAAGTGGGGACCCGAGAAGATTACAAGAAGTTAGCTGGTTTTCATTACCGTGACAGTCGAGGACTTGTCTGTGCTCAGAAAATCTTTGTTTTGAAACGTGGCAATGAACTTTGCGGAGTTATCGTTTATCGGTCTCCTCCTATTCATACATATGGTCGGAAAGCAGCTTTCGGAAGAGTATTAACCATTCAAGAGGTAAATCGTGACTTAACATGTATTGCTCGGGTTGTGGTCCATCCGAAATATCGAACAATTGGACTTGGTGTCAAGCTTGTGCGTGAAACGCTTCCTTTAGCTGGAAAGCCTTACGTTGAAACAACCGCAGTTATGGCACGCTACAATCCGTTTTTCGAACGTGCAGGAATGACAAAAATTGCTGAGAGCAAGCCAGCCCGGGCGATCGTAGAAGGCGTAGAGAAGCTAAGGCAACTTGGCTTTAACCCCGTTTTCATTAGCTCAGAAAAATATAACATGCAACAATTACGCAATGGTTCTGGAAAAGTCAAAGCGGTTAGAGAAGTTTTCAAGTTTGTAAGCAAAGCGGGTGGAATCTACAGAAAACGCATAGCAGCGGTTCATCAGGCCTACCTAACTCATAAAGAGTTCTGCGACCGAGTTGACGACGCCAGCCTCGAAAAGCTGGCTAAAATGCTCCGCATCCTGGGATTCCTAACACAAACTAAAGTCTATCTGTTTTGGAAGGGTCCGAAAATCTTTACGCAGGTGATGGAACGTGACTGAGAGAAAGAATGGTGCCCTTGTGGAGTTGATTGATCGAACATGGCGCCTCATTGACTACATTAGTGAGCGCTTAGATGATCCTGCAATAGATGAGAAAGACAAGATTAGGTGGGCGGGCGTCTTAGCGAGTGCTATAGGCACGTTAAACAAGCTGTTTTACAAGGCTGGGATCGGAAAGCTCAGCAAAGACGACATGGCAATTCTGCTTTCTAAAATTCCTAAAAAATTCAGCGAAATCGTGAGGAGGAAGATGCGAAAAAGTGGAAGACCAGGAACTAAAAGTCGAAAACGATTCTAGGGAAAAGAAACTCAAAAAAATAAGGGACGACCCAGTGCTTTTCACCGAAGTCGTGTTGGGCCTGAAGTCTTTTCGCTACCAGGAGAAGTTGTTGCGGGATCAGTCCAAGCGGCTTGTTGCGTGCATGGGTCGCCAAACAGGAAAAACCACGACGATAGCGATAAAGGCTGTTCATCTTGCCTTCTCTAATGCAGACGTTACGGTTCTTATTACGGCGCCTTCCCGAAGGCAAAGCATAATTATGTTCTCCAAAATTGCTAGCTTCATTTTTCGCACGGTCTTAAGGAAAAGCGTTGTCCGCTCGACGCAAACAACGATTCAGCTATCTAACGGCAGCGAGATAATAGCGTTGCCATGCTCTGAACATCTTTTACGTGGGTTTACGGCGCATATGGTTATCGTTGATGAAGCATCCTTCATACCTGAAGAAGTGGTCACAAACATTCTGTATCCGATGTTGGCAACAACAAACGGAAGCTTAATTCTGTTAAGCACGCCTTGGGGCAAGGACCACTTCTTTTATCGAGCATTCGTGGATCCTGACTTCAGCGTGCACAGGGTTAAGTCATGCGAGTGCCCGCTGATCTCAGAGAAATTCTTAAAGAAACAGAGGGAGTTCATGACGACTGAAACGTATCGCATGGAATACGAAGCAGAGTTTATAGAAGCAGCCACAAGCTACTTTCCACAGGACCTTATCCGTTCATGCATCAATCCGGAACTAGAGTTGGAAAGCGACTTAGAAGTGCTTGGGCGACAGGAAGGTGATTTCTACGCGGGCTGCGACTTGGGCAAGCTCCAAGACTACAGCGTTTTCGTTACGGTGCAGAAAACTCAGGATTACATCAAACTGGTGTTTCTAAGAGAGTTTCCACTTGAAACATCGTACAGTCACATCATCGGCTTCATAGTTCAAGCCAATCGACGATTCAATTTCCAAAAGATTTTGATCGATAGATCAGGTGTCGGAGAGGTGGTTACCGAGGAGATTAAGGCGCAAGGTCTAACAAGTGCTGAAGGAAAATCCTTTACAGAACAGTCGAAGGCGGAAATGCTCGCTAACCTGCGTGTCAAGATGGAGCAGGGCGCGTTCAAGATGCCATATAACCATAGGCTTTGCCAACAGATCAACGAACAACGCTACGAATACACCAAATCAGGAAAGCTCAGATTTTGGCACCCACCCAACAGCCACGACGACCAACTATGGGCCTTAGCACTTGCACTTTACGCAAGTAAAGAAAATGAGCCGAAAGGAACGCTTGCTCGCGCCTGGTGATAAAAAATTTGTTCTGAACCCGAATCTGATTTAGTTCTCAAATCTTTTATTTTTTCAAAACATATAACATTTTCTGTGGTGGTGAGTTTGGAAAAAGAAATTTTGAGGGAAATGCAAGAGAGGATTGTGAAAAACTTCTTAGACATATTAATCTTGGCGCAAGTAAGAAAAGGACCCAAAAGCGGATACGATGTCATTTACTTCATCCACAATAAATTCCGTCTCTCAATGAGTTCAGGCACAGTTTATTCTACCTTATATTCCTTGGAGAGGGACGGATTAATAAAAGGCAATTGGGCCAAAAGAAAGAGGGTTTACACACTCTCTGATAAAGAAGAAGAAACTATTCAAGTCATCCTAAATGCGAACGATAAAATTAAGCGCTTTGTAGCCAACCTCTTGGGCAAACTGAG
>Ga0209636_10003358_pt1 | contig 16325 bp, 12 predicted proteins | sample DeeMarSWOR152_54_FD_187464 | JGI IMG/M metagenome (GOLD analysis project Ga0209636, IMG submission 187464) | Marine sediment microbial communities from White Oak River estuary, North Carolina - WOR-1-52-54 (SPAdes) (version 2) | ecosystem: Environmental > Aquatic > Marine > Intertidal zone >...
TGTGGTCGCCGTTTACATCGCCTGTGAGACCAACTATTACCCAGCCGCCAGTCATATTGGTTTTGACGGGCGGACTGGTGGCGTTGGCACTTATAGTGTAGTTGCCTTTTGGGAGCCCATGTGTTTCATTCCAAAGGAATGCGTATAGATGATAGGTTAAGTTTTTTGATTGGTCTGGTTCTAGAGTGAATGTTTGTGTTCCAAGAACTTCATTATCGGCATAAACCGTAACGTTGAATTCTTCCTTAAAATCCCCGTTGTTCTTGACGGCGACGTTTATTGGTAAATATCCGTTAGTCTCGTATCCCCCAAGAGTTTCGTTGAACGCAAACGTGCAAGGATCAACAGCGGTTATAGTTACATTTCGGGATCCTACAAGCACTGGATACTGGATCCACCAGGTTGTTTTGTTGTAATCGGTTACTGTGAGATTTACGTTGTAGGTTCCGAAGTCGGTGAAGGTATAGTTTATAGTCGGGTTAGAAGTAGTTACAGGAGTTGTACCATCATCAAAGTTCCATGTATAATTAGCAATGCCGTGATTGCGGGCCGTGTAGTTGTCAGGGTCGTAGCTGGACGAGGCGTAAAAAGTCACGTTTTGGTGGGGCACAGCAGGTTTTGAACAAGTGAAGTTGGCTACAGGTGTCGCGGTGTAGAAGCTTCCATTTATCGGTGTATGAACAATCTCGCCTTCTGTGGAGTTAATTAATTTAGTCGAGCTAAGGCTTAAAGTGCAGTTTCCCGGAGAGAGGACTTGAAATTCGATAATCGCCAGCGTTCCATTTCCGCTTCGCTCTTCTTTAGGGACATAGGTTTTGAATGTGCAATTTATGAGCATGTAACCTTCACCCTCGTCTGGATATGGTCTAAAGTTATACCTCACCCTTCCTTCTTGGTCATGAAGATCCCCTAGGAAATCGCCTTCTTTGACCGAGATATAGTCTAAAAGCCTATACTCAGGAGGTAGCCATGTTGGAGGCCAGTTCAGCTTGAACTCAAAGTCGAAAAGATCTTCAACGTTAGAGATAGTTATGTTAACATCGAATGCAGGTTCTTTAGGGTTATGAACTATTGTTGTGTTTCCGTACTCCTCAACTTTCACATAGACCCGCCGAACAACGGTTACATTTCTACTAATAGAGTCGGTTAAGCCCTTCTCGTCGGTCACGGTTAATGTCACATTATAAATTCTTGCTTTCCTAAATGTGTGGTGAACAATCATATCCGTGCCATTTTCGCCCTCACTGAAAGTCCATGTGTAATTGACGATGGGTTCCCCATTTGGTAATGAGTTCGACGCGTCAAAGGTCAAGGTTTGGTTGACATAGTATGGAGGCTGCTGGATTATTTCAAAATCCGCTGTTGGAATGCCTGGGCCAATCGTTATGTTTCGATTCCAAGAGCCATTCAAGTTGTCATAATCTGTAACTGTTAGATTCACTACATATGTTCTGTTCGTGGTGTATGTGTGAGTGGTAATTGTTTCGTTTGTTACAAACAAGGGTGACCCGTCGCCGAAGTCCCAAGTATAGTTGGCAATGCCACTTGTGGGACCGATGTCGTTGTCGGGATCACGACTAGCTGAGGCGTCGAAGGTCAATGGATAATCTACATAGCGATAACCAGAAATGGTGAAACTGGCAATTGGTGGAGAGTAGACTCTTATTGATTTTGTTTCGTTACTGCTTAAGTTTTCAGTATCTTCCACAGTAAGGGTTACATTGTATTCTCCATATTCTGTGTACTTGTGAGTTATGATTGTGTGGTTTACAGTTGTTATGTTGCCGTCACCAAGGTCCCATGTGTAATTGAGTATAGTTCCCCAGTCAGGGTCATAGCTGACGGGATATGAGGCGTTGAAGGTAACGAGTTCATTTTCCACCGGGTGTGGGTCAGGTGGAGGACTAAGTGGAGAATAGGTAAAGTTAACATAAGGAGCTTCATCAATAGACACGTTAACCCATTTTGTCACGATATTATTTGCGTCGTAAGGTGGACTCTCCCCAGTTACAGGCGGAACATAAGCAGTAAGGTTGTACACTCCATCCAGAGGAGCCCACATATAGGCAGTCCAAAAGGTTCCGTTAGGCGACAACCTGAACGCCGTTGAATTAAGAGCGATACTTTCATTGATTAGAAGCTGTAAGTTGACATTGTCTTCAGTATCATTGCCATTGTTAACGACTGTTACGTTAAGAACCGTCGATGTTCCATTTGGAAGATGGTTGTATGTATTTCTAATTATAGGCGCCGTCAGAGAAACGTCAAGGTCATGCGTCTCCATCTCGCCTTCCACTAACGTAATCGCTGAAAAAAGCATGCTCCCAAGAAGCAGCGTTAACATTATTCCAGAAATTATTCTCCTTGGCAATTCCTTTCTCCTGACCCTAAGTAGTTTAATCAGCAAATAAAGCTTACGGAGAAATCCTCTATTGTTGTTGCATGTTATTATGTTAATGTATGCGAGGCTGTGTAATTCTTTTTTCTTACACTCAGAAATATCCTATACACAATTTTAATTACTTACAAGTCAAACAACATCCTATAACAAAACTTGAAGGAACGTAAACCTGAATGTTGGAATTAACAAGATTTTTAACAGTCAACAGTACATTTGAAAGTGTTAAAAGTTCGCTTTACCTTCACTATTCATTGTTAAAAAGGGACGAACCATGAAGGTCAAGTTTTGGCTTTTAGATGTGAACTACGAAGTTAGGGAGCATTCGACTGAAATTTGGCTTTGGAGTATTACTGATTCTGGAAATAGAGTGCTGGTTATTGACAGAAACTTTCTTGCGTACTTTTACGCTGTTGTTGAAGATAAGGCAGACCCGACAAAAGTTATTGAAGAAATTAAGGCTGAAAAGACCCAATATCCTTTTATCACGAAGCTTGAGGTTGTTGAACGCAAACTCTTTGGGAAACCAGTGAAAGCCGTGAAGGTTTATTGTAGAGACCCGAATTTTGCATCGAAATACGCTAGGGCTTTTCGAAATTTCGAAGGTGTAAAGGACTGCCTCGAAGACGATGTTCGATTTTCAATGCGTTACCTAATCGACAATAATGTTGTCCCATGCGGCTGGCACGAAATAGAAGTGAGTGAAGAAACAAACAATTTAGGTGTTCAAGTTGACAAGGTGTACACGGCTAAATCTCTCCCGAAGCTGATTGAAAAGGCTGAAGTTCCACAATTGAGGGTTTTGGGCTTCTCAACAGTATGCTATAGCAAGGAGGGTTCTCCAAAACCTGACAGAAACCCTGTAGTCATAATTTCTGTTGCGACAAACAAGGGCGAAGAAAAGCAGTTTTTAGCAGAAGGCCAAAACGACAAGCCTGTTTTAGAGGCTTTCGTAAATTATGTTAAAAAGTTTGACCCAGACCTCATTGTCGGGTATGGTGTGAATAGAAAAGACTGGCCTTACCTTATTGAGAGATGTAAAAAGCTTGGATTTAAGCTGTCTGTTGATAGGGCAGGAACGGAACCGCACAGAAGTGTTTATGGACACGTTTCAATAACTGGAAGAGCCAACATAGACCTCTTCGATTTTGCGGATGAGTTTCCAGAAGTTAAAGTTAGGACTCTGGAGAATCTGGCAGACTATTTGGGTGTCATGAAAATTGAAAATCGTGCTTTAATTGAAGATGTCGACTTTGCAGACTTCTGGGAAGACAAGGAAAAACGTGAAACTCTGAGGAGTTTTTCTATGGATAACACATGCTGCATCATGGGAATAACTGACGCTATCTTAGACTTTGCTATGCAACTGTCAAACCTTGTAAGCCTACCGCTGGACCATGTTGGAACAGTATCCGTAGGCTTCAGAGTTGAATGGTTCCTTATAAAACACGCCCAAAAAATCGGCGAACTTGTACCTAATAGGGTTAAAAAACCCTACAGACCATACGTAGGCGCAATAGTGCTTAGGCCTGAACCTGGACTGCATGAAAACATCGCTGTCTTGGACTTCAAAGCAATGTATCCAAACATAATGATGACATACAACTTATCTCCAGATACTTATGTGTCGCCAAAGGAGCCTATGCCAACCTGTGGAGTTTATGAAGTCCCTGAACTTAAGCATAGATTCAGAAAAGAGCCACCAGGATTCTACAAGGAAATTTTGTCTTATCTTATTAAGATAAGGGATGAAATACGTTCAAAAATGAAGGAGGTTCCTCCGGAAAGTGCTGAATACCGAGTTTTAGATGCACGTCAGAAAGCTGTGAAAGTAATCACTAATGCATCTTACGGCTATGCTGGATGGATAGGTGCAAGATGGTACATAAAACCAGTAGCCGAAGCAGCAACAGCTTGGGGAAGACACACAATTCTTACAGCCATAAAAATAGCTGAAAAAACAGGGTTAAAAGTTGTTTACAGCGACACAGACAGCCTATTCATAAAACATGACCCGGAAAAAATTGAAAAACTGTCAAAGAAAATCGAAGAAAAATTGGGGTTAGAGGTTAAACCAGACAAGATTTACGTGCGGATATTTTTCACGGAAGCCAAAAAACGTTATGCTGGACTTTTGCCTGATGGTCGACTGGACATCGTTGGCTTAGAGGTTGTGCGTGGAGACTGGGCAGCCATAGCAAAAAAAGTGCAGGAAAAAGTTCTAGAAATTATTTTGAAGGAGGAGTCTCCTAAGAAAGCTGCTGAGTTTGTGCAGCAGTTTATTTATGATCTTTGGCAGAGACATGTTCCCTATCGTGACCTTATTATTTGGAAAACTTTGACTAAGCCTGTTGACGAGTATGCTGTGAGAGCTTCTCATGTTGAAGCTGCAAAAATGTTGAAAGAGAAGGGCTGGAGTCTCACAGTAGGCGACAAAGTAGGCTACGTAGTGGTGGTTGGGTCAGGACGCCTATATGAAAGGGTTAAACCTTACGTGTTCGCTTCCTACGACGAGGTAGACATTGAATATTACGTGTCCAAGCAGGTTGTTCCGGCTGCAACTAGAGTTCTTGAAAGCTTCGGCATAACCGAGGAACAACTGTTAAAATCTAGAACGAAAGAAAGGGAAACCAGAAGACTCACAGACTTTTTCAGAAGCTAGCGTTTTCTGCCGTATTTGCCTGCAGTTTTTCGATGGTTATGCTATTCCTTCAATCTCTCAGTTGAACGGGAAAACTGTTTAAACTTTGAAACTTTTTTGCGATTGCCACGAGGTTCCTCTGACGACTGCCAAAAGCTTTCACGGTGATCATGACAAAGAAGGCTTTGAGGTTCTCAATGAGCGAGACCTAGCCTTAAGACAGAAGTGGCTTGAAAAGCTGCGAAAAACTTCCAAGTGGCTTTTCATCACTCGCACAGGCAAACGTTTAAGAAGGGAAGGCTATTCTCCAAAGAGATTCGAAAGATTTTAAGGTAGTGTGAATGAAAAATGCAGTAATAATCGTCAAGCTGGTTCCAGAAAGCAGTGGCGTCAGCGACAGACAAATTGTGAAGGAGATACTTGCTGAGGCTAAGATTCCTTGGGCTGAAAACATAGAGAAACTAACTGTTAGCAGAAACGCTTAAATGGTTAAGCCAACGCTAAATGTGTTGGAGGCGCATCACCGCCCAGTCCTAATTGAAGGGCAGAAAGAGAACAAAGGAGAAATGAAAATGATAAAGAGGCTGGAGTGGAATAAGAAGACGGCTTCAGTTTTTGCTGTGACGGCTGCGTTAACCATAGTCCTAGCGTTTGCGTTGAACCCGAGGGAAATAACGATAGCGGAGAACACGACGTTGGAGCCTATTGTATGGGCCTTTCAAAGACCAAACGACTCTGTCCAGTTTGTCTCTATAGATGACAAGCTAAACGCTCCTTATGTTGGCGACGGGCTCTCAGCGAATATGTATGTTATGATAGGAATATACCATGAGAATGCATTGGCTTATGGGGGCTGTGACCATCTATCCATGCTCATGGCTATAAATGCAACGGTCGGCAACGCGGGCGGCTATATAGAGAGCGTTCACGTAGTGGCCCAAAAAGACCAAACATCTGAAGTATCCTGGTTAGGAACTCTATTTGATTTTGAAAATCTTTCCCTAGCGGATCGGGCAGACGGATATAGAAGGAACACACATGCTTACATCAAACTAGCTAGCGTAAACCATACAAGCAGCGTCCACGCCAAGGCGACAGTGGAATGGAACCTTCTAACTCCAAACACTCAATCACACCAGCTAGAAATAGCATACGAAATCACCTACTATAATGGCACAGCCTACAACAAGGTCGTTCAACCGTTCCAACTCAACTTAGTTGGAAGGGAGCAACCATGAACAGAAAGAGAACGAAAAAGGAAAAGAGTAATGCAATACAAATGAAAAGTGTTATCTGCCATTAGAAATATCAGAAAACGTCAATAATTGAACATTTAATGGTGTTTTAACAGCTTCTGATATGCGTGAAGCAATAATGTTTTTTATGTTTTTATCGTTTGCCACATCAACGATTCTTTGCGTTATGATCCCATCGAAGATAACCGTGTTCACACCCTTTATTTGTTGAAGTTTCTCCGCTAGTTGACTTACTGGTAACCGTTCTATCCGCTCCATATTCTCGTTTAAGAGAACAGCCTCTAAGGTACCTTCTAGCTCTTTTATTGTTTGAACAAATTCTTTCGAAACCTCTATCTTTCGCTTTTCCCTTCTGGGCTTGGATGGCTCTTCAACAGGATTCTTGCTTTTCAAGGCTTCGAAGATTTCTCTGCAGTTTAAATCCTCAACCTCCTTGCCTCTGGGTGCCCTAGAAACGTATTTTATGTTCGCCACTTGCAGAAGTTCTTTTAGAATTAGGTCTCCACCCCTGTCTCCGTCGAGGAATGCTGTTGCTTCTTTTTCCTTGGAAATTCTTTTTATTGTCTCTGGGATTTTTGCTCCTTCTACAGCTATAATGTTGTATATTCCGCATCGCATCAAATTGATTACGTCAGCTCTTCCTTCAACAATGATAATATCTTTGGCACTGCTGACTTCTGTTCCAGCTGAAAGCTCTTCAGGTCCATATTTCTCAACTTTTGCCACTTTCAGCGTTTCTGCCACTTCTTTGAATATTTCATCCACTGAGGGCATGGATTCAATAGTCCATTTGTGCAGGATTTCCTTGGCTCTGCCAATTATTGCTTTTCTACGTGCCTCCCTAACATCCTCAATTTTTTCAAGCGTTACCTTTGCGGCGCAGGGGCCAACCCTGTTTATGCTTTCTATGCTTGCCGCAGTTAGGGATGTGGAAACCCTGTCCATGCTTGTTGGAATCGTTATCGTGCCTGTAGTCTTGTCTTGTTTAGATTGTAATTGGATTTCTATTCTGCCGATTCTTCCTGATTTCTGAAGTTCCCTTAGTTCAAGCTCTGGGCTGAACAAGCCTTCTGTTTGTCCGAAAACAGCTCCTATAACGTCTGGTTTTTCAACTACTCCGTCTATTTCGAACTTTGCGCGTATAACATACTTTATGGTAAACGTTTGTGATGAACCCGTAAGCGTCCACCTCCAATGATTAGGTTAGGTTAACTTTAATCACGTGATGAGGAATCGTGTTCTCAAATCACGAGATTGTATTTGAACAGTTGCTCTATATTACTTTTATGAATTACAAATCTCCCTCTTTAAGGTTTCCGTAAATTTTCAAATATAATTTGGAGAAAGTCCTTAATCTTAGATCTTTTGCTATCTACTAAAACGCCGAAGAAAACTGTCAACTTTTAAAAGAGTTTTTGAGCCTTGTACTAAAAAGTTTGAGTTTAGTTCAAATCTTACGGTGTCAAGTTTATCATAAACTTAAAATAATTGAATGAACAGTTGTGTAAACGAATTCACTAAAATAGAGGTAATTTAGAAAACGGAGTAAGGAGGAAAAGGAATGAGTAAATCCGTAAAACCGCACTTAAACCTAGTGATTATGGGGCATGTGGATCATGGGAAATCAACGACAACAGGTCACTTGCTGTACTTAGCAGGAGCCATCGACGAGAGAACGATAAAAGCTTTCGAAGAAGAAGCAAGAAAACTAGGAAAGGAAACCTTCAAGTTCGCATGGGTTCTTGACAACCTTAAAGAGGAACGAGAAAGAGGCTTAACAATCGACCTTCGATTCCTAAAATTTGAAACGAAAAAATACTACTTCACGGTTATAGATGCACCGGGACACAGAGACTTTGTTAAAAACATGATTACGGGAGCAAGCCAAGGCGACGGCGCCGTACTCTTCGTTTCAGCGAAAAGAGGAGAATTCGAGGCTGGCATAGGTGCAGGAGGCCAAACAAGAGAACATGCCTTTTTGGCCTTCACTTTAGGCGTGAACCAACTAGTTGTAGCCGTCAACAAAATGGATGACTCAACAGTTAACTGGAGTGAAGAGAGATACGGCGAAATCAAGAATGAAGTTGGCAGAATGCTCAAAATGGTGGGCTTTAAAGTTGACAAGATCCCGTTCGTGCCTACTTCAGGATGGACTGGTGACAACCTAGTGAAAAAAAGCGACAAAATGCCATGGTACAAAGGACCAACTTTGATTGACGCCTTGGACACATTTGAACTGCCTCCAAAACCCATAGGCAAGCCCCTGCGTATTCCAGTTCAAGACGTCTATACCATCACAGGCGTTGGCACGGTTCCTGTGGGCAGAGTTGAGACAGGAGTACTGAAGGAAGGAGAGGAAGTCATATTCATGCCAGCAGACAAGAAGGGTGAAGTGAAGTCGTTGGAAATGCACCATACAAGAATTCCGAAGGCTGAACCAGGCGACAACATAGGATTCAATGTTAGAGGTATAGCAAAAACAGACATACGTCGTGGAGATGTTTGCGGGCACGTTTCAAACCCGCCAACGGTTGCAAAGGAGTTCATAGGACAAATAATCGTAATTTACCACCCAACAGCAATAGCCGCAGGATACACACCGGTGTTCCACCACCACACAGGACAAGTAGCATGCAGATTCACCGAACTATTAAAGAAAATTGACCCACGCTCAGGACATGTCGTAGAGGAAAAACCAGACTTTCTGAAAACTGGAGACGCCGCCATAGTAAAGATAGAACCTTTACATCCAATAGCAGTCGAAGTCTACACTGACTTTCCAGAGCTTGGCAGATTTGCAGTTAGAGACATGGGCACAACAGTGGCTGCTGGTGTCGTGAAAGAAATAACGAAAAAAGGACCATAATCTTCACTCCACCCTTTTTGTGCTTATATCACCAACTCTTTAAAGCCAAGTTGTGCTATGCTTAAGTTTTATCAGTAAGAAGCAGATAGTTTCTCATGGTTAAATGAACAATTTGAGAGTTGAGGAAATGTCTGGTACGGAAACCTTAGTTCCCTATTTGAAGGAAAAGAATGGCAGTGATCGAGAGCCAACAATTATTGTTGACAGTCGTGAGGCAAATTCGGCTGCAAAAATCGTTAAAGGACTGCGGGAACAAGGCGTCACTGTAGAAATCAAAGCTTTACAGAAGGGTGATTACGTATTGTCTGATGTGTGTGCTGTGGAGAGAAAAACAGTTCGAGACTTTGTTTATACACTTACACATCGCCATCTCTTTGAACAACTTTTTAAGCTGAAAGAGGTTTATCCGAAAGCGTTAATTCTATTAGAAGGCTATCTGCCAATAATCTACAAGTTCAGCAGAATTAACCCAGCATCAGTTTGGGGAGCAATGTTCAACCTAGCAAGAAATGGAATAGCAATAATAAGCACAACATCGTACAAGGAAACCATTGATTTTCTTTATATAGCTGCACGTCAAGAGCAAATAGTGGAAAAGAGGGCTCCAATAATTCATCCAATTAAGAATGTTGAAACCACATCTGACGCTCAAATATTTTTTGTGGCCAGTTTGCCAAACATTGGAAGGGAAAAAGCTACGGCGATTCTCAAGTCCTATCAAACCCCGCTGAACGCCCTAATAAACGTCGATGACTGGCCTAAAGCCGTGCATGGACTTGGCCCGAAAATAAGCCATAAAGCTAAAGAAGTGTTAACCACTCCCTTCAGAGGGTAAAAAGCTTGGACGTGAAAATTGTTCCCACCCGAAAAATTAGCGTCTTAGGTTTGGATAAACGTTCCGTTAAGGACATAGCATGGTGCGCTACAACCTACGGAATGAGCAGGCTTTACTGGGCGGACGGCTACCTGTTGTGCTTGGAAGTCTATGATAAGTCCTTTGAACATGAAATCAAAAACAAGGAGTTCCCAATAAGTCACGTTTGCTACGCGGAGTTTCCAAAATACAAAATGATGTATGAGGTTGACAAAAGCCTTCAAATTCCAATAGTGAATACTTCTGACATGAAAATATTCAAGAGCTTACTAGCGGCAATTCTAAAATATGAAAAAGAAAATTCAAACGCTAAAAAGCCTGAAGTTTAGCTTTCTTTTGAACGTATTCGTAGCCGAGTTCAAACGCTTTCATGTTCACGTTCACATACTTAGCTGGAACAAGCTCGTGTATGGCTTCTTTTAAGCTTTCAATTTTAACGGGCATTTTTCCAGTAGCCGCTAAACCACCAATCAAAACAACATTTCGCGTCAGAACACTTCCAGCTTCCTCAGCCAATTTTGCTGCTTCCATGACAACGACGTTTTTTGTAAAGCCGTGAATTTTTTCGGTTATTTCCTCTAGGCTTGGGTAGTTCATCATTTTGGTTGTCAACCCGGGTGGAGAAATTGCCTCGTTATTCATTAAAACAAGGGTCTTTTCTGAAGCGGATTTCAGATTCCGCAAGGTTTCCAAAGGTTCAAAGCCTAAAATCACGTCTGCTCTTCCATCTAAAAATATTGGTTTTCTTTTTTCCGTAAAGGCTGAAACGCCTTCTTGCAAGTCCTCTGTGGAACTCACAGGACCAAAGCCTTCACGTTCTAGGGCTATTGCAGCGTCGCGCACGCGGTTTCAAATATGCTTTTAAGTGATGTGTGGCGTAATGTAGTTTGTGTGATTGGATATGACTCTGGATAGGCCGACAATTGGGATTATCGGTTTGGGTCCTGTTGGGTCTATTTTGGCTGCTCATTTGGCTAGGGATGGGGTGGATGTGGTTGTGGAGGATATCGTCAAGGCTCTTTTGGTCAAGGTTAGGAAAGATGGTTTGAGGGTTTCTGGGGTTAGGGAGCTGTCTGCTCGGTTTGACAAAGTTGTGGGTTCGTTGGCTGAATTGGCTGAGTTTGAGCCTGACATTGTTTTTGTCGCGGCGAAGGCTTGTTTTCTAAGAAGTGTTTTGACAGAGCTTAAGCCCGTGTGCACATCTAGAATGAGGGTTGTTAGCTTTCAGAACGGATTGGATAATGAGTGTTTAATTGCTGAGATGTTGGGAATCGAAAATGCTTATCGTGTGGTTATCAATTATGCTGGAAATTCGGTTGGTCCTGGGGATGTGAGGATGAGTTGGTTTCAACCTCCTAATTATGTTGGTGCCTTTCGGAAGGGGCGATATACGACTGATGAGACGACTAAGTACATTGCGGGTATGATGACAACTTGTGGGTTGACAACGGAGGAGATGTCTGATATTAAGGGGCATGTGTGGGAGAAGACGATCTTGAACTCTGCTTTGTGTTCTGTTTGTGCCTTGACTGGGCAGACCATGAAGGGAGCGATGGAGTTGGAATTTAGTCGCAGTTTGGCTGTAAGGGTGTTAGAGGAGGGGTTAGCGGTGGCGAGGGCGGATGGTTATGATTTTGGTGAAGATGCGCTTGACAGGTTTACCAGTTATTTGGAGAAGGGTGGGGCTCATAAGCCCTCCATGTTAGTTGATGTTGAAAATAAAAGGCGGACTGAGGTTGACTTCATGAGCGGAGCTATTGTTAGTTATGGAAAACGGTATGGGGTTCAGACGCCTGTGAATGACGTTCTGACCAAATTGTTGAAGAGTTTGGAGAACACTTATTTGAGGAGGCGAGGTTAGCGTTTTTTGTGTATATGTTTGTCCTGTTTCCTAAGGCTTAGACGACATTTTCCATAAAGCTTCAACCTTGAAGTTGTGGAAAAGTATTAAAAGAGTTTGAGTTTATTTAACGTTAAAGCTGAGAGACGGAAGTTTCATGGAACCATTAGAGCTGTTTAGAACCCTGATTTCCGTAGAAAACAACTTCATCAAAGGATGGAAACATCAAAACAAGCCTGTTTTAGGATATGCTTGCTCCTACACGCCAGAAGAAATCATTTACGCCGGCGAAATTCTTCCGATCAGGGTTCTTGGAAGCCTTGAACCCCCGAAGTTGGCTGACGTTTATCTACCTGTAAATGTTTGCTCCTTTGCCAAAAGCTGTTTTAACAAAGCCTTAAAAGGAGAATACAGTGTTTTAGACGGCTATGTCGTTTCGAACTCTTGTGATAACCAGAACAAGATTTATGACCTCTGGAGACACCGAACATCAATTCATAAAACGTATTTCATAAACACCCCCCATAGCACAACAGAAAACTCTTTAAAATTTTTCTTTGAAGAGCTTGAAAGGTTTAAAGAATGGTTAACTAGGAAATTTGATGTTGAGATTTCTGATGAAAATCTTAGGGATGCCATCGGAATTTTTAACGAGCACAGGCGGCTACTGAAGCATGTTTATGAGCTGAGAAAGCGGGATCCTCCATTAGTGTCTGGAAGCGAGGCTCTTGAAATTGTATTGTCAAGCATGATGGTCCCGAAGGATGAGTATAACAAGCTTTTGAGTGCGTTACTTGAAGAAATTGAGAGGCGTGAAGACTTACCCAAAAAAGGTGTGAGGCTTCTTGTCTCCGGCAGCTTCATGGGAAACTCTGAACTGTTAAGGCTTATTGAAAGCGTTCGTGGCTGCGTTGTTGCCGACGACCTTTGCACTGGTTCACGATACTTCTGGAATTTAGTGAACGAGAATATGGAACCCACGATGGCCATTGCAGAAAGATACTTGTGTAAGATTCCATGTCCTTTCATGTACTCTTCTGAGGAAAGGTTCAAATATGTGAGAGAAATGGCGAAGCTCTTTGATGTCGAAGGTGTCCTGATTTTCTCCATAAAATCCTGTGATGTTCATTCTTTTGATGCTCCCCTATTGGCTGAAGAACTAAGAGAGAATGAGGGCTTACCAGTTTCATGTCTTGAGTGGGAGTATTCCCTAAGCGGGATTGCACAGCTTAGAACAAGGATTGAAGCGTTTATTGAGATGTTGGAGGGCTAATCAAAATGAGCGACAGAAGACTTGAAACGCTTAAAGGTTTCTACCGGAACTATGTCAAACCATTCTATGGGAAAGCACACAAAGCAAAGGAGCAAGGCAAACTTGTCGTATGGGTAGCCTCCACCTTCCCCGTAGAAATCCTCCAGGCAATGGACATGATCCCGGTATGGCCTGAACACTATGCTTCCCTGTGCGGTGCTAGAAGAGTCTCGGTTCCCCTGTGTGAACTGGCCGAAAGAAAAGGTTTTTCCAAGGATATATGCTCCTACCCGAGGTGTGTGCTCGGCTCCCTCTTTGACGGAGAGAACCTGCCTGAAGGAGGAATTCCAAAACCAGACATTTTAGTCGCTTCGACATGTGCCTGCGATACGCATCTGAAATGGTTTCAGGTTGCCAGTCGAATTTTCAAAAAACCACTGTTTCTATTAGATGTTCCCTACAATGTTGAGAGCGCGAGTTCAAAAGATTTGAAGGATTATTACATTCAGCATTATGTTTCTCAGCTTGGAGATTTAGTCAGCCTTCTCGAAAAACATTCTGGAGTAAGACTTAAAAGAGACAAGCTCAGAAAAACCTTGGTGCTTTCAAACAGAACGAGTGAACTTTGGCTTAAGGTTCAAGATTACAGAAAAAAAGTCCCGGCTCCCATGGGGGCAAGAGAAGCTTTTTCCGCGGTCTATTTCATACTGTGCATTCCAGGGACGGAGCAGGCCGTGGACTTTTATGAAAGACTTTGCGGCGAGCTTGAACAGATGGTTAAGCAGGGTGTAGGGGTTGTTGAAAAAGAGAAGTATCGCTTGGTTTGGGACAACCTTCCCTTATGGTTTAACCTTCAAATGTTTCAATGTCTCAGAAGCTTAGGGGCAGTTGTGGTTGCAGAAACCTTTTCACATGTTTGGGCGGGAAGCCTAGACCCTTCAAAGCCATATGAGAGCCTAGCCCGAAAACACCTCTCAAACATGTCAAACTGCACAATAGAGCGGAGAATAGAATTAATCTCTGGTTTGGTGAAGGATTTTGGGGCAAATGGTGTTATCTTACCAACCAACTGGGGTTGCAGAATGATGACTATAGGAGAAACAATAGTTAAGAAAAAAGTTCAGGAGACGACAGGAGTTTCAAGCCTGATATTAGATGTAGACTCAACGGACTGGAGAAACTACAACGAATACAGAGTGAAAACAAACTTGGAAATCTTTCTAAAAACTTTGAAATAACTCATTCTCAAAATCGAAAAGCTTAGTTTTCAATTGATTAAAGAAGAAACGACGAAAAAAGCATAAAAATGTTGTAGATGTCTTTTCAGCTCAGAAATCATGGTTTTTTAGGGAGAGATGGAAGACGTAGTAAGTTCTTCCTTCTTCCTCAACACCGTAGTCTTCTTTGTATCCACGCTTGCGGCATATAGCTATTGCAGCAGGATGATCTGCATAAAATATTATTGAGTCACAGCCTCTGTTAGCAATAAATTCTTCGAAGAACTCAAAGAACTTCTTTCCATAACCCTTTCCTCTATATTCCTTCTTCAGCCATAATTCATGAAGTTCAACGAAATCCTTCTGTCTATCAAGGAGCTTCTGCAGTATCTCTTTGTCTTTTTCGTTTCTTGCTTCTCCTTTCCTATGCTCTTCTGTGTTTGCTTCGTGCCATATTGCATGTCCGATAATCTGGTTATCTTCTTTGAAGACGATAAGATGAGATGGGTCTTTCTTAACGATGTTTTCCTCTGTGACGCCAAGGTTTCCCATAAACCAAGCCCCGCCAGTTTTGTAGTATCTTTTAAAATCCTCCAAGTCACGGCCTACAACTAACTTCATTACATCTCATCTCTTCTGGAAACTTCTACATCACTCGTTCATGGAGTTTTGGGAACGGATTTCACGCATGCACGAAAACAGGTTAAGTAACTCTATTCTTCATAAGCAATCATGATAGGTATAAGTTAAACCTGACCATATTTCTCCCTAAGTTTCCTATGCAAAATCTTCCCTGTTGCAGCCCTAGGCATTTCAGAATAGTTGATGAATATCACCCTTTTAGGTTTTTTATACCCAGCCATCTTCCCCCTACACCATTCAATGATCTCTTTGCTGGTTGCTGTTTCACCTTCCTTTAGAACAACAACCGCTGTCACGGCTTCACCCCACTTATCGTCTAGAAGCCCCACTACGGCAACGTCACGCACCTTTGAATGCTGGGAGATTATTTCTTCAACCTCTGAGGGATAGACATGTTCGCCACCAGTGATGATCATGTTGTCCTTGCGGTCAACAATGTAATAGTAACCCTCCTCGTCACGCCTAACCAAGTCGCCAGCGCTGAAGAATTCGCCTCTAAACGAAGCCCTAGTTTTTTCAGGCATCTTGTTATACTTGTCGAACATCATCGGTCCCCTAGAATAGAGTTCTCCGATTTCTCCAGTTCCAACTTCCCGTCCGTTCTCGTCCAAAAGCTTAATTAAGTCTACTCCCAAGCATGCTCTGCCGATTGACCCGATCTTTCTAAGCTGATCTTCAGGCTTAAGTATAGTAGCTAACCCAGCTTCAGTGGACCCATAAGCCTCATACAGCTCAACACCAGAAAAGCATTCTAAAATTCTGCGTTTTATCTTGCCTCTGGCGGGTGCAGAGGAGCACAACAGCTTGCGTAGCGAACTTGTGTTGAAACGGCGACGGTTCTCTTCTGGAACTTCCAAAATGAGGCTGTAGTGCGTTGGAATCAGCGAGATAAAGGTGATTTTTTCTCTGTCCACAATGTTTAACAACTCAACAGCGTCGAAGCCTTTGTCTCTACCGACGAATAGAGAGGCGCCGATGTAAGGGAACAGAAGTCCATAAAAGGTTGAGTTTACATGGAAGAGAGGCATGATTATCATTCCATTATCCTTCTCTGAAAAACCGAATTCCATAGCGTTGATTAAGAAGAACGCGACGTAAGACTCGTGAGATCGAATGACACCCTTGGGAAACCCAGTAGTTCCAGAAGTGTAGATCTGAGCCCACGTATCCTTGCTGTCAACCTTTATGTCAGGCTTATGATCGGGGGATTCTGCAATCAAATCCTCATAATTTGTGTAACCCTCTGGGGTTGTTTCGCCGACCACTATGTAGTTTTTGCTGTCGATTTTGTCGAATTTTGGACGAATCTGACTTATTGCATTAACAAGCTCTTTGCAGA
>Ga0209636_10003359_pt1 | contig 16324 bp, 12 predicted proteins | sample DeeMarSWOR152_54_FD_187464 | JGI IMG/M metagenome (GOLD analysis project Ga0209636, IMG submission 187464) | Marine sediment microbial communities from White Oak River estuary, North Carolina - WOR-1-52-54 (SPAdes) (version 2) | ecosystem: Environmental > Aquatic > Marine > Intertidal zone >...
TAAATAACGCAGGATGCGATGTGATTGACATTGGACAGGTGCCGACACCAGTATTCTATTTCTCTCTGTTTCACTATGACATCGGTGATGGCATAATGATTACGGCAAGCCACAATCCCAAAGAATTCAACGGTTTTAAAATCGCTCATAATAAGAGTACCATATATGGTAGTGAGATACAAAAAGTAAAAAAGATTATTAATGGAGGAAATTTTGTATCGGGAAAAGGAAGTATTGAGAACCGTGATGTAGTCCCTGCCTACATCGAGCATGTATTACGTAATGTCAAGATCAAAAAAGGAATGAGGGTTGTAGTTGATGCGGGCAATGGTACGTGCGGGCCCATCATCGATGAAATTCTGATGAAGCTCGAGGCAAATTATCATATTCTCTACAAAGAACCCGATGGTAATTTCCCGAATCATCTTCCTGATCCAACAGTAGTAAAATACATCACAACGTTAATTGATATGGTAAAAGAAGGTGATTATGATTGTGGCATAGGTTTTGATGGCGATGGCGATCGAATTGGTGTTATTGATGAAAACGGAGAAATCATTTGGGGAGACGTATTGCTTGCAATATATGCTGAACGAATATTACAGAAAATGCCAGGTGCAAAGATTATCTTTGAAGTGAAGTGTTCAAAAGGACTCATACAACGGATTGAAGAACTCGGTGGTGTTCCTCTCATGTACAAGACTGGTCATTCACTGATCAAGGCAAAGATGAAGGCTGAACAGTCTCCACTGGCTGGGGAAATGTCCGGCCATATATTCTTTGCCGATAGATATTATGGATATGATGACGCAATCTACGCAGGTCTCAGGCTATTGGAGATAATCGGTGATGGTGAAAAATTGTCTGCCTTGGCTCGCAAGATACCAAAATACTATTCTACGCCCGAGATTAGAATCGAGACCGCTGATGAAAAAAAATTTGAAATCGTTGAGTCACTGAAGACATTTTTCAAAAAATCCTATACCGTTATTGATATCGATGGCATCCGGGTAGATTTTCCTGATGGCTGGGGACTGGTAAGACCATCGAATACACAACCAGCCCTTGTTTTGAGATTTGAAGCAAAGACCGAAGCGAGACTCGAGGAGATAAAGAAATTGATCTGTGATAAATTGGAAGAATTTAAATAGGTGAAAAGGTTATGGTAACGGTAATGATGCCCGTATCGGCAATCGTCAAAGGGCAACGTCTTTTGACTGCCGTAACCGTAGCCTCTGCACGAAACGGGCTTCGTAATCCATCCCCCGGTATCCTTATTTTCATATTCTCATACACTCTTTATAACATGACCAAAAAGAGGAATAGACTATGATTACACTATTATGCTTAGCCTTATTATCTGCCCACGTAGATGATGTGCTTCTTCCCCAATGGATGACTCCAGAGGAACGTCTTAGGATAGATGAAATTGGGAAGGGTCACACGGTCACCGTTTCACCTGGAGCGTGGGTCGAAACACCCGGTGAGTTTGAACCATTGAAGGGAGTATTCATAACCTGGCAATATGGATACGGCTCGAGCCAGGATGTGATATTTCACGAGATCGTACGTGGGGTCGTTGCAACAGGTAAGTCTTTTATCATGGTGAGGAGTGGTTCAGAGCAGAGTAACATTGAAAGTTATTTAAGCAGCGGTGGAGTACCCCTTGACAGTGTTACGTTCATGATATTCCCCAACAATACAATCTGGATCCGAGATTACGGTCCGTGGTTCATGCGCCAACAGGATAATACAGAAGGTATTGTTGATTTTATCTACAATCGACCTCGACCCGATGACGATACAATCCCTTGGCGAATCGGTGATGCATGGAATATATCAGTGTATGGATCACCACTGATACATGCTGGTGGTAATTTCATGGTCGATGGCCTCGGTACTGGTTTTGCCAGCGATCTTATAATTGCGGAAAATCCGTCATATACCCCTGAAGAGATCGATTCTTTCATGCTTGAATACAGTGGCATTGAGCAGTTTATAGTCATGCCGAGAATCAGTATTGAATACACCCATCATATCGATCTGTGGGCAAAAGTCTTGAACGACACCCTTGTCATGGTTGGTGAATATGCCTTTGGCCATCCTAATTATGATATCTTGAATCAAAATGCAGATTCAATTAGTCGATGTAAGAATCGAGAAGGTTATAACTACAGAGTAGTGCGGATACCGATGCCCTGGTCGATGTCGAATTCCCCTCCTTCATATCTCAATTCTCTCTTCGTCAATGAGAAAGTACTCGTCCCAATCTGGAGACAAGCAGAGGATGACACTGCGCTCTCTATTTATCAACAGTTGTTTCCCGACTATGAAATCATCGGCATAGACTGTTCATCCATGGCTGGATCTGGCGGCGCAATTCATTGTATCACGATGCAGGCACCCAGTCCATACTTTATTCATGTAAAACACTATCCACTTCAAGATACTACGGAGACGCTCAATGATTATCGAATACGGTCAGAGATAATCAGCTCGAGTGACCTACTCAGTGACTCAACACTTATTTTCTATAAAATTAACAATGGTCCTTTTACTACAACACCATTGTCTGCTGTAGTTGATACACCAGGAGTATATGAAGGATTTATACCAGCCCAATCAGCAGGCGATAGCGTCCATTATTATATGCTTGCTAAAAATGTCGAGGAAATAAGACGCACTTCTCCAAAGAACTCACCTCATCATATCTATTCTTTCTATATAAAGCCGCTCATTATCGTTGAAGAAATGCATGATACTCGACACAAACATAGTGTAATGGTCTATCCAAATCCTGTTCAGAAAGAATTAACATTTGTTGTGAACATTCCTGACAGGACAGAGGTAAGAATCGAAGCCTATGATGTACTCGGACAAAGAGTAAAAGTTATTATCGATGAAATACTTGATGCCGGTTCACATAATATCCGATGGAATCTCTATGATGACAGGGGGCATGAATTGGCACAGGGAACATATTTCTATCGCATAAAAACCGATAAAGAGACAAGGATAGGGAAGATACTATTTATACACTAAATCCGAAATTCTAAATTCGAAATACTAAATAATACCAAAATCCCAATATCAAAACATTGTTTAATCACTTGAAATTAAATATTTGAATTTGTCCTGATTTACGAGTTCCGTTAAAACGCGAATTCACGCTCGGCGGAAGATCCTTGTTTTTGAAGAGGCAAAAACGGGATTTAGAATTTCGTGCTTAGAAATTGGAATTTAAGGGATGTAGTGACGTTACATCGGTGGCAGTGGGAACCCAGTAATTGATTTGAGACTTTCCTGAGTTCTTTCGGTTACCTTTTTCTTGGCATCATGAAGTGCTGCCAGAATGAGGTCTTCAAGCATTACTATATCCATTTCTTCCAAAACTTGAGGTTCAATTTTGACAGAAAGAACGTTCTGCTCGCCATCCATTTCTATCTTCACCATTCCACCACCTGCACTGCCTTCAACCTTTATTTTTCGCAATTCCTCGAGTAGCTTTGTCTGTAATTTTTGTGCCTCACGCAAGATATTCTTCACCTTAATTCTCCTCTTTAGGCGGATTTACCCCGCCCCTCGAAGAGGGGCGGGGCTCACCTTACTTCTTCGCCATCGAACAAAACTCTTATTTTGTCTATTAAATTATTCTCCTCTTTCTTCTGCTGTGCAATTTCAACATTCAACATAATGTCAGAGTTCAGGAGGATTTTCACAATAGATTCCAATTTCGCCTGTTTGTTTATCAGTTCTCTTTTAGAAAATTCATTTTCGACGAAAATCGTGACACCACTACTGCTTTTCTGTATCTCTGCTTTATGAATAATCCCAGCCAATTTTGGAGCACTCTCCTGTAAACCGAGACACAAAGCTTCTTTAATATCAACATCTTCCACAGAAGTGGATGCATTACTGATACTTTCATTACTCTGTTTTGCAGAATTCGTCAAATAGAGTATTATTTGACTAAAAATAAGTTCAGTCGCAATTCGAACATTTGCAGATCGTTTGATTATTTCCTCATTTCGTAGACAAATATCAAGCATATGAATGATTTCGTCTTCGTTGAGTTGTATTTTCTGTAAGTAATCAATCTCTTCATTAGTCAATTCAAGGAATTCTTGAGATAAGTCATTTTTGATGAGAAGTGCAGCACGCAAATAGTTGGTAAAGCCGCGATAGACCTCTATAGGATCTGCGCCTTCTTCAATTCCCTTATTAAGTATGAGAACTACACCCTTTAAGTTCCTGGCAATAATTTTATTCAAAAGTGCAAAATAAAAATCACTTCCTAAGAAACCAATTAGTTTAAATACATCATCTTCGGTAATTTTACCTTCAACAAACGATGCTAATTGCTCGAGGATGCTCTCTCCATCTCGAATGCTACCGTCAGCCCGAATAGCAAGAAAGTGTAAGGCTTTTTCGGTTATCTCAATCCCCTCTTTCTCTGCAACTGTCTGTAGCCTGGAGATGATCTCTTTCACAGAAAGGCGCTTGAATACAAAACGCTGACACCGTGATAGAATAGTGGCTGGAACCTTTGTCGGATTCGTCGTCGCAAAAACAAAGATGACATTCGGTGGTGGTTCTTCAAGCGTTTTGAGCAAGGCATTAAACGCCTCTTGGGTGAGCATATGAACTTCATCGATTATATAGATTTTGTAGCGACCGCGTAATGGTGCATATTTCACACTCTCTCTGAGATTTCTGATCTCGTCAATGCCCCGGTTCGATGCCCCATCGATTTCTATGACATCGACGCTCCTGCTCAGAGTAATCTCTCGACACGCTTGACATTCTTGACACGGATGAATTGTGGGACTCTCAACACAGTTTAAACTTTTTGCGAGAATCCGTGCTGTTGTTGTTTTACCGATACCACGCGGTCCAGCAAAGAGAAAGGCATGACCAATTCTTCCGCTCTTTATTGCCCCCTTTAATGACAGCACCACGTGACTCTGACCAGTCAATTCATCGAAATTTTGAGGACGGTATTTTAGTGATAGAACACGATGGACCACAGAAGCCTCACTCTGTTCGGCTAAATACTAATTTTAAAATCATAAATCCTAAATAATTTCAAAATTGAAATGGCTCAAATCTAAAGCAAAGTTTAAAGCATTTGGATTTCGAAATTTTGATTTGTTTAGAATTTGATGCTTAGAATTTCGAATTTTCACCTTGTTATCCGTGCATAGAGACAGAGGATCCAATCTCTGCATATTTATTGCCACTCCATAACTCCTTAATCGCAGTCTGCTAGAATCCGGTCGTGCAACTCCCTTTGCCAGTCTTTTCAGGAACAGCAAGGCGAAGAACTCAGATTAGGCTTCCTCATGACCAGCCCTTTCCTACTTACCGCTGCTTCTTTCCAGCCCTGACGGGGTTTGTAGACGGTACCATCATAAGACCCAATCCTCATCACCCTTCAACACTTGCTGTTGCCCCTGAAAATCCAGACTCAAAATGGAGTATTCGACCCCGCATAAGCGGATTTCGGGTCATCCCTTACGGGACTCAAGGCACCGCTAGCTCCCCGTTTAGCACGACCGGTTTTTTATCTTACGAAATCTGTTCTTACAAACAAAAATTCACTCGGCTTAATACCACAGGTACCGATGCCCCTCCTTACCAATTCTGTCTGAAAAATTTCTACATTTCTCAGATTCACCTCTGCGAGCCGCTGATATTCCGGCGTTCGCATTTTCAGGGTGAGTGCACCGTCACTTGGCCAATCATGGATTTTCACAATATATCTCTTGGCAACCTCGGGATTTCTTGAAATATAACCAAGTGCTGCTTCGACCGCATTCTTTATTCTAATTGCGGCCAATCTATTCTCTTCCTCAACAAAATCTTTGCGCATCACAATAGCTGCATATGGCATAGAGGGAACGATATAATAAGAGACCACTCCTTCGAGTAACATCTGGTATCCTTGATACAACAGATATCCACGATACGGATCAATCAGATAGATGGCATCTACTTTATTGTCGTCGAACGCAGAGTCGAACTCGTCGAGTCCTAGTGGGACTTTCGTGACCCTGGTGATTCCCTCCTCTTCCATCTTGCTGAGAATGAGGTTGACTATATATTCATCCTGAATCAAATAACCCAGCCGCTTGCCTGTCAGATCTCTCAGTCTCTTTATCCTCGAGTTCTCTGGTATAATAATCGCATCGAGCGATATACCTGATTTCAGTTCAATAGACCCGCATGCCTTCAGGGTGTCGCCATCAAGACTCGGTGATATCATCAACCAATACCACGGGACAGCGGCAATATCGTATAGACCATCTTTCATGCCTTGTAAAGGATCTCCTTGAATATCAATAAGTTCTGCTTCGATATTCTCGATCACAAAATACTGCCTTGACGTGTCTTCTTTCGCTACATAGAACGGTACAGAGGCATATGATTTATCAACGCCAATCTTTATCTTTGAAGGTAATGATTCTTTATATTGTGGATACCCAACAACAAACAACAAAGCAATAACGCCCAGAAAGATAAGGACATTTAACAACCTTTTGCTCGCTGTGATACTCATTACTGCTCCTTCTGAAGTTCTGCTGCCTTCATAAGATATTCAAGCGCCTTTTTATTATTACCCAATTCACGATAGCAGTATGCGAGATTGGTCAGTGCATCGATGTTTTCAGGGTCAAGCTCGAGAACCTTGCCTTCATAGATGTCAATTGCTTTTTTGTAGTCCTTAACCTGAGAATGGCATACCGCACTATAAAACCATGCATAGACATCGCCTTCTTTGAGCTGTGTGATTCTCTCAAACTTACTGAGCGCATCTTTAAATCTTTCCATTTTAATAAGTATCTCGCCTGCATAGAAGAGTGCATCTAAATCATCGGGCAATACTTCAAGACTCTTCTGTATATTCTCCAAGGCGAGGGCATTATCCATGAGATTATAATGTGCCATTCCTAACAAATAATAAGATTGTGCTAACCCATCAGTTGTTTTATAGAATCTCTCAACGCGCTCCCTCATCGCATTCAATCCTGCATCTATTCCCAATTGTACCTTAATCAGTTCATCCAATTCATCATTCTTCTTCTGACTCCACAATGTAATGATTTTATGTGCCAGGTTTTTATCAATTTCAGGTAGGTTTTGGAATAGCATCTTTGCGTCTCTTTCATGTCTGATTTTAAAGTACTCAACTGCCTTGTTAAATCTTACCACTGATGAATCATACATTCTCTTGTCATAAAATTCTTTTCCAATGAGAAAATACGCATATGGGTTTTCCGGATCAAGACTGAGAGCCTTGGCATAAGCCTTGCTCGCCATTTCGCTATTGCCCAGCTCACTATACAGACCACCTTCCAGGATGTATATATTCACATCATTCGGGTCGAGTATTTTTGCATATCCTAAATCTCTCAATGCCCGCTCATACTTCTTTTCTTCTCTTAGGGTAAGTGCCGCATTATAGAATGCCTGACGATATGCCGAGATATTTTTTGTGTCTCCAAGCAACCAATTAATTGTCTTCGCTGAATCGATGGCAATACCATCCTCAAATGCCTTACTTGCTTCAATCCACCGAGACAATCCAATCTCTGCTTTAGCCAGGAGAACATACAACTCATAATCATTAGGGGTATCCTTGAGACCTATAGATATCTGTTCTTTTGCCCTTTCATAATTCTGTTGTTCGATATAGATTCGAGCAGAATTCTTGGGAGCTGACGGACAGCCGACGAAGAAGATGAGAATGAGGGCTAACACAATCAATTGCTTCATTTTTCCTCCTTAATGGTAATTCTATTTAATTTTTCGTGAAAGTCAATACTAAAATAAAGCTTGATTTTTCGAGGAATAAGCCTATTATTAGATGATATGTCGATTGCATGCCTTTTCACTCTCTTTCTTACTTCGAACCATCCTCTCATTGTAGATTCTCTCGTTTTCACTATCGATATAGAAAAAATGGAGGCAGATGAACAAGCAGTATCTGGAACCATCATTGATTACTGCATAGATGATTTTCTGTATGTGCTCACTAGTCGTGCGCTCTACAAGCTTGACTGCACATTTCTCACAATAGAGGACCACATTCCCTTACCACAGCGATTCAACTATCTTACTGTGAATAATGCTGAAATTATGCTAATCACGACAAATGAAATTGTCATTATCGATAAACATAACTTCGCTTTCAAAAGAGGTATTGGGATGGAATACGGTGATTATCGACCAATGACTAGATGCAATCGAACTATTTCAGAGAGCATGAACCTCATCTATCTGATTGTTGATTCAGGAAGAAAGAGCATTCTGAAAATCTTTGATTTGAAGAGTGGAGAACTGAGGAGGAAGCTTACGGTTGATAAAATAGTATCAATTAATTACAACGAAGAGACACACAGGTTCATTACTCTCGATATCAATAATAGATTAACTACTTATGATATGTTGCTCAAGAAAAAGAAGTCGGTGGGACTTCAATTTGAAGGTATATGGTTCGACAGGTTTCAGCACGGCTACATGGTATACAGTCCACACGGTATATTTTTTGTGAATCAGAGTGGAAAAGTGATTGATTTTCAAGCAATTACCTTTGAGGAAAAGAGCATTAACGATAAATTTATCCTTCTCACCAAAAAGGGTATCGTATTCCTAGACTCATTAACCTTAAGACCCAAGGGATTCTTTCACGTTATTCAAAGGATTAAAAAATTGCTCACGATCCAAGCACCTCACGTACAATACGTCATCATGCTCGATACTCATTATCGTCTTCAAGCAATTAACATCGCATCAATGGAGATACAATCAATGGTAAAGAAAAAGATAGTCGCCAAAGAAGCTGCGCTCATTGCTCCTGCCAGAACTGATTCACTCTGGTACTTCCAGCTCGGAGCGTTTGCGAACTACGAGAATGCAATAGAAATGTATAACAACGTCAAAAATACAATACCAGTTTTTATCGACTCTACAGATCTGTATCGTGTTAAGTTCGGAGGTTTTCATGACAAAATGTCCGCAATCGAGATTATTAACAGGAGCAACCTCGATGGCTGGTTTTTGTTCCATGAAAAGATTGAACAGGCAAACACCATTCAATTCTCTGTAGACGCAGAGAAGTATATTTTAGAAGACGGTATTATTAGAAAGGAGTAACCATGAAAGAAGTTATAAAAACAACAGATGCGCCAGAAGCAATAGGACCTTACTCTCAGGCAATTGTTGCGGGAAATATTATCTTTACCGCAGGACAGATCGCACTCACTCCAGACACAAATACATTAGTACAGGGAAATGTTGCTGCACAGACTGAGCAGGTTCTGAAAAATTTAAAGGCGATTGTTAAAGCAGCCGGCGCTGATCTTTCTTCTGTAGTAAGGACTACTGTCTATCTCACAAAACCAGAAGATTTTGTACCTATGAATGAAATTTATAAATCATATTTCACAAGTGATTTCCCTGCACGCGTGACTGTCTTTGTGAATGCGCTCCCTAAAGGTGCTTTGGTTGAAATCGATGCAGTTGCTCAATTATAGAAAAATAGAAAGAAACTTGGGTATACGCTTTAAGCGACGAACACTATTGAGACAGGCATTTACTCACTCATCTTATTTGTCAACCGCACAGAAAAAGACTACATACAAGTCTAATGAAACATTGGAATTCCTCGGCGATGCTGTATTGGAGTTGGTAACAAGAGAATATCTTTTGAACAAATTCCCCAGGGCCCGTGAAGGAAGGTTGAGTGAATTGAAAAAACGCTATACGAGTACAGATACATTATACAGAGCCGGCAAAAGGCTTGGTTTAGGCGCATTTCTATTAATGGATAAAGGGGAGCAATTGACAGGCGGACGCAACCGACCTTCCAATATCGCGGATTGCCTTGAGGCAATCATCGGTGCTCTGTACCTTGATCGTGGATTAAAGTATGTTGAGAAGTTTATCAATGATGTTCTCTTAACAAGGAGAATAACGCAATCAAGAGATTACAAATCGCTTCTTAATCAGTGGGCGATGCATCATCAATTGAAGGTTAAGTACAAGGTAGTCAAAGAAGAAGGGCCACCTCATCACAAGATATTCTATGTAAATCTCTTTGTGAATGGGGGACACGTAGGACAAGGTTCAGGCAAGACAAAAAAACAGGCGGAGCAGGCGGCAGCTAAATTTCTTTTGAAAAAGAATACAAAATTAAAAATACTCAAGGTCAAATAAATCTCAAAATCATAATCTCAAAATTTTTGACCTTTGAAATTTGTCATTCATTTGGCATTTGACATGTATCATTGGTAATTAGTATAACTCGCCCTTCATCGGCATCCAGCTCTACCAGTTGACCATCAGGAATAAGTGACACTGCACCACTGAGCACAACTGCAGGAACGCCAAGCTCCCGCGCCACCATTGCCGCATGGCAAATCAAGCCTCCCACTTCAACAATTACACCTGAACAGATGGTGAACAGTGGTGTCCATCCTGGGTCAGTATGATGGGTCACCAGGATCTCTCCTTGTTTGAGCTTTGGACTCTCTCCAAAGCTGCCAATAATCCGCGCCTTTGCCTTGGCCCTACCAAAAGACAGGGGTTCTGCAGAGAGAATCTCGGATGCTACAACAAATGGTGTAATACGCTCGCCAGTCTCATAGATGATTTCAGGTGCAGCTATCCGCTTATAAGAACTCCACTGCCTTTTTCTCATACTTACGCGCCTGACAATCTCTGCCTTCCCATACTGATTATTGGTAACGTCCTCTATGTCTGGTAATGTAAGAAAGAATATATCTCGCTCCTGTTCAAGAAGACCACTCCTTTGCATAATCCTTGCCATAACGAGGAGTTGTTCCTTTATCTTTGATCCAAACCTGAAATAGATATGCTTTCCATTTTCTCTAAAGGGTGTGAAGGCTTCAATCCGAGGAATAAAGAGTTTGAGCAGAACGCGTTCGAAGGGGCGAGATGTATTGAGCAAATCGCGTACCAACCGTGTACGATCAATGTTACGTTTCTTGGTATCTTGTGCTGTTTTGATCAACCCAAATACTAAGTCAGGGTTTTCACGCCAGTTTATACTCGCGACATCAAATTCCGCGGGTCCTCTGTGTCCAAATTCCTGTAAGAATCGGTCGAATTCTGTACGGAACGTATCATCGGTTTTGTAAAGGTGCCTTAATCTAGAAACTGTCAATCTTTTCAATCTTTTCTTCGCAGTTGCCGCTAAATCATGTACTGCAAGAACCATCTCGCCAGTCTTATCGAGAATACCGAGTATGGTCTTGCGTGCGATTGTACGACCACTTTTCCCAAGCCTCAGACTGAGAAGTTCACTCAGCAGTGTAAGATAAAACACGCTCAAGAATATGCCACCGAAATACCGACGGGTGAAGCGCTTTAGAATTAATTCAAACCATCTTTGTATATTGTGCAGACCCAGTGCTAGATCATCCACCGGTGTGAGTGTTTTGGAGATAGCATCAAATGATGCGTACGATTTCGCCATTTTTCTTGACATCCAGCCGTAACGGAAAAATCCAAGACCGAGATAATAGCTTAGCCGGAGGATTGATATGATAGTGAATACATACATTTTGAATCGAGGAATAGGTTCTGGCAGCTTCCGTATATCGACCGCCTTGAACGCGGATACAAATTGGGGGTCGATTGCCTCACCGCCCCCAATCAGATCGATGATAGGACCAATTACTTTCATGAATGCTATTGTATTATTAACATTCCAGTATAGCCTGCCTGAAAGGAGCTCGACTGGACGAAAATTATGATACTGTTGCCTCGTAATGGGAAACCCAAATACATCGGTGAACATGTATGGAAAGAAAACACCATCAAATATTGACCAACACAAGGGTGATATCGGGTCGGGGATTGTCTCCCGCACATTAGCATTTGTCCAGACTGTACAGTTTCTACGAGGCACCGCCCTGTGCACGAGTACTGGTCGTGACTGCAGCACGTAGCATTTGCCATTCGCAATCGCCCATTCAATATCCTGCGGAGATTTGAACAATCTCTCCACCTTCTTGCCGATATTCATGAGCTGAGCAATCTGACCATCGGTGAGCAAATCTTCGCCTTCTTTCTTGATCACGCCTCCTCTAATGCGATATCGCGTTGGTGTAATCTTACCAGAAACCAGTTGTTCGCCTATTCCTCTGCAACACTCTATGAGTACTTCTTGTACAGAGAATGGACTCTGGGTAACCATAACACCGCTGATATGAGGTTTGAGTTGATGTTGAATAATCACTGCCATATCAGCAGGTAGAATTTTCATTACCTCACAGTATCTCTTCACTTCAGCTGAATCATTCGATTCCCAAGTACGAATAATTGCTGCCAGCGCATCATCTACATTACTCACGTTGAGCGTTGTAGCATACATTCCCGCAAATGATGCTCCTGATAGGTCTTCGGCTGTACCGGAAGAGCGAATCGCGATAGGTCCTTTTTCTAAAAATTGCTCAAGCACCTTCCTCAATTCACGCTCGAGTTGTGGCATTATTTCTTTATATTTCTTAAAATCTTGGTATGCCTCTGTGGTCACTGCACAAAATTCAGGAATAAGAAATTTTCTCTTTAAGAGAAAAAGATTCCATGCCTTTCTTCCAATATGCTCAGGGCGAGCTTCGTCAATACTGGTTATACTGTACATGGCTTTGAATGAAATAGGTCTACTCTATTAGTAGCTAATGCTGTAATAACGGATGTTATTTCTTTGTGAGAATAATAATTTGGTGACTCGAATCGAGAATCTTACCAGCAATTTCCCTTATCTCTTGAAAATTATCCGTTGAGATCGAGCATATCTTGAGTGCAATGTTGCGATTTACAACAACAGTATCACCAGACAGATAGGATACGCATGTATAATCACACCATTTACTCCTTATGTCCTCTTTCTCAGGCAAACGAGCTGCGATATAATTTTGGGGCACCACAATTCTGAATATATCACTATGTATATGCGGATACTCAAATTCTATATCATGCATACGCCCACTGCATGAATAAATCTCTTCAAACACCTTTGAGGCTCTGAACAGGACAGGAACGAAAATTTGATTCTTGCCTGTTTGTAGAGGACTGAATTTTTTGAATCTCATAGTTATCATCAGATTCGAATCCAAATCCTTGGTTCCAAGTACTTCGAAAGTATCAAGCGCAATTTTCAGAGGAAATCCACCAATATACTTCTGCATAAAATCTTTGATCTCTGATTTGCTGGAATAAAGGAATCCATGCCGCGTACGCATTGCGTCTTCGCCGCCTATTTGTATATGTATTTCACCTTCATAGTCACCTGAGTCATAACTAAAGGAAATTTTGGTTGACAGAGTATTATCCTTAAAAGTGTGTGACGGTAATACCATTAGCTGAGAATCATAACCAGCACACAGTACCACACGTCTGCCTTGTATCTCGCTATGAAGCCTGCCTAACGGACATGTTGGAACAGATGGGTCAACGACTACATAATCATCCTCATTTGAAAATGGAATCTTACCATATGCAATGGCATTTTTCATTGACACCTCATCCTCAAAGTGCTTCAATGGAATAGCCACCATCACATGATTGATTTGGCCCAGAGACGGAAAATTCTCCATAAATTTGCCAGCGCTCTTGGTTTTTGTCACCATAGGGTAAGCCTTAATATTCGCAGCCCTTAACATGCTGATTAGCAAACCGGCTAAATCTTTACAGTCACCGTATTGATTCTTCAAAACGTTTTCAGGGTAATGAGGAATAATTCGGTGCCCTTCTATTTCTACTGCGACATATCGACAGTTGTCTCGAACATACGCACATATCTTTTTTGCTTTCTCTTCATCATTTTCACAACCAGCAATTATCTCTGCTGTTTTTGATACAATGCTTGCCGGTGGTTGCAGTAGTGTATCTGTTACCAGAAAGTAATTCTTGCCAATTTCGTACCAGGTCTCTTGACCGCTTCTAAACTCACCCCAGAAAAAATGATAAAACGATGCCCACGACATCAAAATCCAACTAGAAATATCACTTATTGGTGGTGAGAGGGGCTCGAGCTTTATTGCTGGTAGATTTCTTCCAGTGAAGATTGCTTTACGGCGGTTATCCTTATCAACAATACTTCTTTCTATCTCATTCCCTGGTAATGCAGCAATATGGTAATCAAAGAGTAAAAATTTCGGTACATCGTATATAAACCGAGCTAAATATGTTGGTTCGTCCGCCTGGAAATACCATGGTGGCACATACGGACCTTTGTATCCAAGTGTATAAATATATTCGAGAATGCACCCGATATCTACTGCTGGAAATGTAAATACTTTTGCTTTCTTATCAGCATACAATATGTATTCAGGAAAGTCAGTTACTTCGAAGAAATCGGCTTTGTCTAGGTATACTATTTCGCCATTTGGCTTGATAGTACGGGCACGCAGCTCCAATACCTCACAGTCTTTCCAGAATGGTATCTTAATATTTGCGTGTTTTTTTCCGCCCTCTCTCAGTATCTTGATAACAATGTGCTCAGAAAATGTTGAAATGGTTCGTATCTCAAACTTTGCTTCTCTATGCAAATATACTGCATGAGCATCTGGATAATCTTCTTTTGTAGGAGTCTCTCCATACTGTATTTCAAGAAAGGAAAAAATAGGTCCTTTATAACCCAACTTCGACGCACACGATTGGTATAGCGATATTGACAAAATGACAAGAAGTGTAAATTGTCTTACCATCACATAATTATAACAATTAAGGGGCAGCGGTCAAGAACATCAAATATATAATTATCCGAGGAGTCCTTGTAATTTCTCAATCTCCTCAGTCAACCTTTGATATTCCTCAAAGAGTTTCTTCGCCTTACGTGGATTGCTTATGACGCCTGGTCTGGAGAAGGTCTCACGGAGTTGCTGGCGCCTGTGCTCTTTCCGCAAAATCTGTTGCTGCAATCTATCTCCCGGTGATAATCTTTCGTTTGTCCCTTTTCGAGATGGCTTCGCCTCAAACCCTCCCTTTTTCCAGACATAATATTCATAATCACCAGGATAATCATAGAGACGACCCTGTTTCAATTCAAGGATTCTTGTAGCACATGATGCTATGAGATCACGGTCATGGGTAACCAATATTGTCGTTCCCTGATATGAGGCGATCGCCTGTTTTATAGCATCCACTGAATCCCTATCAAGGTGATAGGTCGGCTCATCGAGTATCAATAGATTTGATGGCTCACACATCGCCTTAAGAATAACGAGCCTGGTCTTTTCTCCACCACTCAATACCTCAATCTTTTTATATACGTCGTCTCCTGAAAAGAGAAAAAGACCAAGAAATGTGCGTATGTTCTGGTTTATAGCTGGTGGAGCATCCTTGAGAGCCTCATCAAGAACAGTATTGTCGGCATTGAGCCTGAGAAGAATCTCATGAGAGAACGCGCCGATTTTCAGCTTTTCACTAACCTTTCTTACTCCATGTGTAGGTCGTTCATGTCCCGCAGTGATACGACAGAGCGTGGACTTGCCTGCACCATTTTTGCCAATGAGCGCAATCCTATCTCCTCGTTGTATGGTCAGATTTATGTTACTGAAGACCATCTTTCCATCGTATTCCTTACTGATATTCTTCAATTCGACTAGGCGTCGGCTGTGTATCTCTTCTACTGGAAATCTGACCTTTATCTTTTTTCGCTCGGTTTCTCGTTGAATGCGCTCTATTCTTTCAAGATACTTTTCCCTGCTCTTCACCAACTTTGCTTTTGATTTATTCGCTCGATTACGCATGATGAATTCCCTGATCTCCTTCAATCGCTTCTCCTGAACCTTTGCCAACTGAAGCACCCTCTCTTTTCTTGCCTGTGATTCGTTGAGATAACCGGTATAATTAGTATGGTATCTACGGAATATGCCTTGGTCAATTTCCCAAATGCCGGTTGTCCCTTTTGGAGTCTGAAGGATCCTGTCGAGAAAATATCGGTCATGCGACACCACGACCATTGCCCCTTTAAAACTCTGAAGGTAATTCTCAAGCCATTGTATTGATTCTATGTCAAGATGGTTTGTCGGCTCGTCAAGCAGGAGGAGGCCAGGTTTGTTTAAAAGGATTCTTGCGAGTACAATACGCATCTGCCATCCGCTCGAGAATACCTGGACATCCTTTGTCTCGTCGTCTCGCCTAAACCCAAGGCCGTGTATTATCCTGTGCGCCTCAGATTCATAATCATAGCCACCAAATCTATGAAATCTGTCTTCGGCAGCTTCGTACTGCCTCAGCAGTTCCTGTGAGGAAGGATTTTCACTCAATAATGTTCGCAGTATCGCCAATC
>Ga0209636_10003360_pt1 | contig 16324 bp, 19 predicted proteins | sample DeeMarSWOR152_54_FD_187464 | JGI IMG/M metagenome (GOLD analysis project Ga0209636, IMG submission 187464) | Marine sediment microbial communities from White Oak River estuary, North Carolina - WOR-1-52-54 (SPAdes) (version 2) | ecosystem: Environmental > Aquatic > Marine > Intertidal zone >...
TGTTATCACGGCCTCTTTCATTTACGACAATCAGCGATCCAGAATCGCCACCGGCGCTAAAAGCTCCCGGCGAGATCACAATTTGGTCTACAAAGCGCGCACCTCCAGAGTCATACAAAACGTCGATAGTAGCATGTATAGCGTATACGCGCCCTTTGGTAAGGCCTGTGGTCCTGCCATACTTCTTCACTCTCATACCTATTTGAGCCTCGGCAACAGCTGACTTGGGAGCGCCATAGCCATCGGGGGGTGTAGCGTTGCCCAGTTGTTCCGCAGATGATTTAGCTATAGCTGCGTCGACGCGGTTAGTGCCACCATTAAAGTTTATGGGTACAAAGGCAGCAAGTGTGCCTATCATGTCAGCTGGATCAGTGCCGCCATCGAAGGAACCGGGCTGGAGCACGTTGTCCCCAATTCTTGCGCTGTTCTCATCAGCATAGACGTGATTATTGCTCAGGGCATAGACATCAATACCATCTGTAACCCGTGCTCCAATAGTCCCCGCTGTTATGTTCGGGTGACCAGTAGAGACTCCTATCGGTACCGGACGAGGCCAACGATCTTCTGGTGACAGGCTTGGTTCTTTTGGAGGTTTTCCTGGTTTGTCTGGTTTTGGCTCGGCAAAGAACTTGCCGCTTACCCGCGACACGACAGGCACACCCTCCAGAAAAGCTGGCAAACCACGTACTCCAGGTGTTTCAGTGAAAATAACAACCGCCGGAACACTATCTACATTGTTACCTACCCCGACACCAACCACTCCATCTACCCTGAGTAAAGCCTCTGCATGTCGCTCCTTGACCTCAATAGCACGTTCTAGACCTGGTGGCCCATCCGGTGGCGGAGCAGCTTGAACTGCCGTAATCGGCAACACGAGAATTGCGATTATAATTCCTACTAATAATAATTTACGCATGATTTCCATCCTCGTTCATCGGCAATTTGTTTGCTCCCTTTCCTTTTTGGCTCCCTATAAATAATTCTAGTGAACGATACTGGTCAAGTCAATCTGTTACTCTGGTTCAGTAGCTAAAAACTGATGGTGTAGGTCACTCCATCTATGACGATTTCGATATCGTCCACGTAAGCATCAGTTTGGCGTACCCAGTTGTCCACCTCTATCTCTAGCTTCACCACCGTTGCATCACCATCGATAACAGGAGTGGTCATTTCACCGTCGGGATCATGGGCAACTATGCCTGATTTCCACTCTTCGAGCGTACCCCATGGGGCGTTCTGGTCACCACTGCCCATCTTGGTTACCCAGAAGATGGTGTTGTCCGTGATGGCGCCAAAGTTGTCACTTGAGGTGAGTTCAAAAGTCTGCAACCATGTGCTGTTATAGCTTATCTCACCAGTAAGTGTGGCAATTGACTTGGGAGCGCCAACGCAGTTGAGGTTCATTTCAGCGGTTAGCATATCCTCACTGTCTACAACGTTGTCCGTGTCGCAGTCCAAAGTGATGTCAATATGAGGCGGGTATCCGGACGCAGCGTAAACCCACCAGGATATTGATTGGATATCACCTAATTTTGTCCCGGGGGGAAGGGGGATTACAATTCTAGCTTCATGCCCCGCTCCCTCTTTCCCTTCGGTCCACAGATGGACTGATTCGTTCCCGCTGTATGCCTGTTCATCAGACAATTCTGCGGTAGCATTATCTGACGCATTCCAGGAGGCTCCCAACTCAATTGGTTCAACGGGCTCACTGGGCTTACCTTTGCCAGACACGAGTAGCTTAATTACGGGCTTGAAAATATACTCACCTTTGCCCGTTTCAATTACAGATTTTTCTCCATTGAAGTCCAGGATAATCTCTGTGGTATTGTTATCTATTACATCAAAATTGCCAACAATCTTAATCTTGTCACTGGGCACTTTAGCTGTGTAATTATCCCCTCCAACTACAATTTTGACTGAATTTACCTCGAAGCGGATTTGTGTGTATCTACCGGCTTCCACAATTTGACTGGCAAGGAACTCCTGTATCCCCTCAATTTCTTTCAGGTTAAAGGGATCAGTGTCTACAGCTACAGAGGTCCAATTGCCTCCAGTCTTATGTATCTCCAGGTTTTTAATATCTACCAAGATTTTATCCATTTTCGGAGGAGGTGGGTCGGTAACATAAACTTCGAGCATACCAGTCCCCGGCAATAGCTCACCTGTCGGAATAGGTTTTGGTGTGGGTGAAGATGATGTTGCAGGAGGTTGCGGTGTGGGCGTTGGTGCCGTGACTGCAGGTTTTGGTGTTGGTGAAGATACCTCTGGTGCAGCTGGCATACATCCAGCCGCAAGCAACATTACAAGTGTGAGAGGAATTAAAATAATAGATAGTTTCTTCATTTTGGTCCTCCTTTACCTATCTCTGTTGGATACTCCCTATTTAGTATCACACTATATAAAACGTAAGATTGCGATATTAGTTACTATAATTTTATTATCACAATACACGTGATAGAATAGTACTTCTTTGCCATTACTCATTATTATGTCTGTTAACTGGACTAATTGACAATCGGCCGCGGTATTTTGGGGGGATTCTCAGATAGAATTATTGCCTTTATTGCTAATTTAGAACGAAAAATTCGTACAGCCGGAAATCAAACAGGATGGTGGCAATTGTCTTCATAGTTGGTGTAATCATGGCAATCGTTGGGATAAGTGGTGGTATTATGATTACTGTGCTAGGCGCAGCAGCACCCCAAGGTGCTATTATTCAGTATGCGTTCAGGTAGAAAAAGACAATAACTGACACCGGGTGGATTTGCACATATGATTTGATATAGCATATTATTCGCTAGTTACACATATTGGAGCTAAGCAGTGGTAAAAGTCAGACTAATTATTGGAATCATCTGCATTGCTATAGCGATATGGATGTTTCTATCCGGTGAACTTAGCGAAAACCCTGCACCGGCTATAGCAGTTCTCGTAATAGGTATTGTATTATTAGCAATCGCTAAGCGAAGAAAGTAAAAGAGTGGCAGCATCTGGATTTCAAGAAGCGAAATACACGGATTTCATCTCAGCCGAATTAAAGAACACAACTTTGATATAGAGAGTCATTCGGCCAGAAAAGAGAGTCAAAACAGGAAAGGAGCACAACATGGAATCTGTTGGTTGGGTATGTCCGGTATTACCAAACTGGGTTCTTTTCAGTCTGGTGCTTCCCATCTTAATAATATGGGAGATGGTCTGGAAAGGCGTAGCTTTGTGGAGAGCAGGAAGAAATCGGCAGCTAGCTTGGTTTATATGCTTGTTCATCTTTAATACCTTGGGCATTCTTCCAATAATATACATATTGGGTTTCAGCAAGAAAAAAGAATAGTCAAGATACTTTGATTTATACTAAGTTAGGCACTTAACATTATAGGAAATCCTCTAAAAGTTAAAACTGACAGCGGGTGGATTCGAATAGGTAAAAGATGAAATGCATCAGTTATAATAGGAGCAAATCGAAACGGGAGTTACTGTAATGGAAGGATATGCAATTGGTTTAGCCGTAGGTCTTGGTGCTGGTATTGCTATTGGCATTTCCATAGGAAAGAAGCACAAACCATGGTCTGAATTAACTGCCGGAGAAAGAAAAACAAGAATTATTTCCATCGCTGCAGGCGGAGTGGTATTTGTAGCCGGCGTTGTAGTTTTCTTAATTAGGTTGATATTTTGATTGAAGCTAAAGACAAAAAGTGGCAGCGGGTGGATTCGAACCGCCGACCAAGGGCTTATGAGTCCCCTGCTCTTCCTCTGAGCTACGCTGCCAACAAAAAAACTATAGCATCATGCAGCGGAAGCTGTCAATTTAATTTACTACTGCGCAGTACGTTAGATATGTCTCAGTCAATGGCAATCATGACATTGCTCGCCTTTATTACCGCATACACGTCCTTCCCCTCGGTGAGCCCCAGATTCTGGGCAGATATTTTGGTAATGATGGAGGTTATCTCGTCTCCTCCGGACAGGGAGATAATAACTTCCGAATTGACCGCGCCGTGAACGACCTTTTTCACCTTTCCTCTGATAACATTGCGAGCGCTTATCTTCATATGATTCTCCTTTCCATGTTCTTTATTTTGTGCTTTTATAGCTTGGTTACGTGGACAGCGGTCGCCTTGAAGCTGACAAAAATGCTCTGCCCCCGCGCGAGCTTCATCTCCTCCGCCGACCTCTTGGTCACCAGCGCCACTAGGGGGAAGCCGCATTGAATTTCAACACGAGTCAGTGGCCCCACATCCACCAGCCAAGTAATCTCCCCCTCAAAGAAGTTCCGGGCACTGCTGGAGATACGGGTAAGGGACAGGGTGATATCCTCCGGCCGGATACAGGCACACACCTTTTCGCCAATTAAATAATCGGAAATCGCTTCGATAGACCTACCCTGGCTTTCGATGGTGACGATTTTATCTTCACTGGACGTAATTACACCGTCAATGATATTCTCCACGCCGACGAACTCGGCCACCTCTTTGTTTCGCGGCGAGGCAAAGACATCTCTGGCGCTCCCGGCCTGCAGGAGCTCCCCGTCCATCAGCACCCCCACCCGGTCGGCAAGGCGCTGCCCCTGCAGCAGGTCATGCGTCGCCATGATGATGGTGGTGGCATACTGCCGGATAATACTGCTGATAAGCTCCTCGATGCGGGCTGCCGAGAGCGGGTCTAAGTTGGCCGTTGGCTCGTCCAGCAGCAAAACCTCTGGCTCAAGAGCTATCGCCCGGGCGATGGCCACGCGCTGCACTTCGCCACCGGACAGGTTCCGGGCATTACGGCCATGATAATCAGACAGACCCACAACGTCTATAATATGCTCTACCTTTTCCCTTAGCTTGCTTCCCCTCATTCCCCGCCACCTCAATGCATAGGCAATATTATCGTAAACGCTCAGATTGAAGACCACCGGCTTCTGCAGCACGAATGCCATGCGACGTCTCACCCCGAGTCGTACCGCAGGCGACTCCGCAGTATCCACACCATTGAAGTATATTTTACCGGACGTGGGCTCATCGAGCAGGTCTATCAGACGCAAAAGCGTCGTCTTACCGGCGCCGGTAGGGCCGATCAAGGCAAAGACCTCCCCTCTCTCAATGCGCAGGTTGATGTTACGCAATATGTCCCTGCCATCGCGCCTCTGCCACATATCAATGGTCTCGATAAGTGCCATTTTCACCTCTGCTGTATCCGGTTCAGGACGATGTTTACCACCAGGGCAATCGATATCAGGATAATCCCCAGCGCTATGGAAAGTTCCAGATCACCCTTGGATGTTTCCAGTGAAATAGCGGTGGTGATGACACGCGTGTAGCCCCTGATATTGCCGCCGATCATGAGGGATATGCCCACTTCAGAGATTGCCCGACCAAAGGCCATGATGATGGCTACCATCACGGCAAACCTGGCTTCCCGCAGTACCACCAGTGTCGTCTGGAAGCTGCTGGCGCCGAGAGAACGAGCGGTATCTATGAGGGTGATGTCCACTCCGCGGAGAGCGGAGATGACCAGACCGAGCAATATCGGCGTCACCAGCAACATCTGCCCGATTACGATGGCAGCTGGGGAAAAGAGCAGCCCCAGCCAGCCCAGCGGCCCTGCCCGTGAAATGAATACGAAAACAAATAGACCGATGGCGACGGTGGGGACGCTGTAGAACGTCTGTATCAGGTTGATGAGGAATCTTTTGCCGCGGAACTGACGGAAATGAATGATGCTGGCCAGAGGCACGCAGATAAGAGAGGCGAGGATAGCGGAGGTCACCGAGATTCTCAGCGACCTTCCCGCTATCTCCATCACCTCAGGGTCAAGCGTGACGATAAGTTCTACAGCTTTAAGCAGGCCATTCCACAGCTCTATCAATAATTCATCCCCCGGCTACCGCAATCACCAGAACTGGGTATTAAACATGGCATAGTGTCTCACTGTTAAAGAATACTAAGGGACTGGTTTGGTATAGTCCTCCTCCGGGGGACAGCCCGGCATATCGCAGGTAGCAATGGGGTAGAATAGCGACCTTCCATATTCTGCTGTCCCGTACGTACCGATGATTTCCTGAACTTCCTGGGAAATCAACCAGTTAATGAATTTATTAGCGATTTCAATCTTTGCCTGGGGATGCGTTTCCGGGTTGATAGCGATAGCTGCATATACATTGAGGAATATCGGGTCTTTCTCCACAAGTGATTCTATATCCAGGCCACTCTTCAGGTTATAGGCCAGAAATGTTGATATATCTGCCAGGACGTATGACTGCATTTCATTAGCCATAAGCAGGGTGGGCCCCATCCCCTTCCCCGCTTCCACGTACCATTCACCCGAATTTCGGACATCCTCATAGTCGAAGCCAGCCTCGCCCCAGATGAGTTTTTCCTTGGCATGGGTGCCAGAGTCATCACCTCTGGAAACGAACTTAACAGTAGCGGGATCATTCATACCTTCATCGTATAACTTCTTGAATGCTTCAGCCGCGGTTAAACCCGCAATACCTGCTGGGTCGTCGCTAGGTCCGGCAATAAGAAAGAAATTGTAAGCGAAGTTCCTGCGATTTATGCCATAACCCTCAGCGATGAACTGATCCTCTCTGGCTCTATCATGTACAATGATAGCATCAACATCACCTCTTCTACCATACTCAAGAGCTATACCGGTGCCGGCATATACGATATCCATCTCTACATTTGCCAGTTCCTCAAATATCGGCTCCAGATGGTACCAGAGGCCGGTATCGTAAAGGCTGGTGGTGGTAGCGATTTTAAACCTTACCAGGGGGTCGTGTAGCGGGTATTGCTGTGCTGCTGGGGCTGGAGCAGGAGCGGGCGCTGGGGCGGGAGCAGGCGCAGGTGCCGGCTGGCTGCAAGCAAAAACGCCAGCAGTCAGAACCAGGATAAGTATCACTAATAAGCAGGAAGTTAACTTGCGCATTTTTTACCTCTCTAGATTTTCATTTAAGCACTGTTTCACCAAATAGAAAGCACCTCGTAAGGAGGTGCTCTGCACAGTTTACGTGACATCGCAGACTCTCCTTTCCAAATACGGGAGGCACCGCCGTTTCCCGCGATACCCTATCGGCCCGCCTCCGTAGGCTGACGCCCTTAGGAGAACGGGCTCGGAGAAAGAAAACCTATATTTTTTTCAGCGGCCATTATAGCATAACGTCAGGGATAAATGCAACCACCACTCAAGGAGGCAACCTTGACGCTACACCGTGCTTCTGTTAAAATCGGCACGAAATAAAAACGCCCGAGGTAATAACAGCCTCCAGATAAAAGAGCGCTCGCCTGAGGGAGGTGATATTTTAATCCAGTTACCAACTCAAACGGGACTTGCGCGCGAAAGGTTTCCCCTGAATATAGGTAAGGAGATTTAAGGTGGCTATTGACTATCAGAAGGAAGGTAAAATCGCTATCTTCACCATCAACCGTCCGGATGCACTGAACTCGATCAACGTGCCGACGGCCAGAGAGCTGCACCAGGCAATGGCCGATTTTCGGGATGACAACGGGCTATGGGCCGGCATCATCACCGGCGCCGGGGACCGGGCGTTCTGCGCTGGTGCCGATATCAAAGATATGCTGCCCTTCCTGAAGGAAAACCTCCCGCAGCATCCCTGGGCAATGCCGGCTACCCCCATGCGCGGTCTTGACCTATGGAAGCCGCTCATCGCCGCCATCAACGGTGCGGCACTCGGTGGCGGACTGGAAATCGCGCTGGCCTGCGACCTGCGGATCGCATCGGAAAAAGCCCGCTTTGGCTCGCCTGAAGTAGCCCTGGGGCTGATCCCGGGCTGGGGAGCTACCCAGAGACTGCCCCGGATGATACCATCCTGCAAGGCTGCCGAACTGCTGCTTATGGGGAAACTGATTGACGCTCAGGAAGCATACCGTATCGGCCTGGTCAACACGGTGGTCCCGCCCGAAGCCGTAATGTCCACCGCCCGGGAATGGGCGGAGACGATATGCCAGGCTGGACCTCTGGCGGTCAGGGCAGCCAAGGAGGCGATGATAAGAGGCAGCAGCCTAACGCTTGAAGACGGTTTGCGACTGGAGAACGCTCTGGAGGCCTATGTAATGAGCACTGAGGATTTCGCCGAAGGGACGACCGCCTTCGTAGAAAAGAGAAAACCTGACTTCAAAGCCAGATAACGCTGGAGGAAGAGAGAGCTATGGAAATCAAACAGGTAGGTGTCGTCGGTTGTGGGCAGATGGGGGGCGGCATCGCTCAGGTGAGTGCCCAGTCCGGTTACCAAGTTCTTGTTTCCGAAGTAAATGAGGAACTGTTAAACAAAGGTCTGACCAGAATCAATGCGTCGCTGAGCAAAGCAGTGGAGAGGGAGAAAATCACTCCGCAGGACAAAGAGGCCATCCTATCCCGTATCAGAGGCACCACCAGTATGAAAGATTTCGGCAGCTGCGATCTCGTCATCGAGGCAGCAATCGAAAACCTGGAATTGAAAAAGAAAATATTCGCCGAGCTGGACTCGGTCTGCCCCGAACATGCCATCCTGGCCACCAATACATCGTGCCTTTCCATCATCGAAATGGCCATGACCACCAAAAGGCCGGATAAAGTGCTCGGGCTGCACTTCTTCAACCCGCCGCCCCTGATGAAGCTGCTGGAAGCAGTCCGGACGGTGGCCACCAGCGAGGAGACTCTGGAAATCGGCCGGAAATTCGGGCAGTCACTGGGCAAGACCGTCATCACCGCCCCAGACTCGCCAGGCTTTATCGTCAACCGCCTGATGGTTCCCCAGGTACTGAACGCCATCCGCATGCTGGAAGCCGGAGTGGCCACCAGGGAGGATATAGATAACGGTATGACACTCGGTTTGAATCATCCCATAGGGTCTCTGGCACTGGCGGACCTGATCGGCCTGGACACGATGTATTTCGTTGCCGACGCCATGTATGATGAATTCAAGGACCCCCAGTTCGCCCCGCCGGTCCTGCTGGAGAAGATGGTCACTGCAGGCTGGCTCGGGCGCAAGACAGGCAAAGGTTTTTACGATTATAAGAAGGATTGACGCTGAGCGGGCCGAGAAAGGAAGAACGAAAGAGATGAGCGTTGATGGTAAAGTAGCCCTGGTAACCGGTGGCTCCGGCGGGCTGGGCAGCGTGCACTGTTTGACCCTGGCCAGGGCTGGTTGCCAGGTAGCTGTTGGCGGGTACACTCACATGGACAGGGCCGAGGCGGTCGCGAAACAAATACAGGAGCTGGGGAGAAAAGCTCTTGCGGTAAAGATGGACGTGGCCGAACTGGATGACGTGCAACGAGGGATAACGCAGATAGAAGAAACGCTCGGTCCCGTCGAGATTCTGGTTAACAACGCTGCCTCCGGCATCGTGCGGGCGGCCACCATCGTCAATACGGAGAAAAAAGACTGGGACCGCGACCTGTCAGTTAACCTCACCGGCGCTTTCAACACCATCAAATGCTGCATGCCGGGCATGGCCGAACGCGGCTGGGGCCGCATCATCAACATCTCTTCCATCACTGGCACTCAGGGGGGTATGGGGCAGTGCAGCTATGCCGCCACCAAAGCGGGTCTCATCGGCCTGACCAGGACAGCGGCACTGGAGGGCGCCAGAAAGGGTATCACCTGCAATGCCTTGGTGCTCGGCGTTTTTGACGCCGGCGGCTTCCTTAAGGTGACTCCAGAGTTCAAAGAGCGCATTATCAAACGCATGGCGATGCGTCGGATGGGTGACCCGCAGGAAGTCAGCAACGTGCTTGGCTTTCTGGTTTCGGAAGAGTCGACCTTCATTACCGGGGAGACAATCGAAGTAAGCGGTGGTGCCAACCTGTTCACCTTCTAAATAAATTATGGTAGAATAGTGCGGAAGCGTCTGTGCTCCTAAAAACGCCGCAGAGGGTATCGCCATGGCAATTCGAGAGGCCGAGGTCAAGGAAAAGAACAAAGGCTTAAAAATCGAATCGGTCGAATGGAATGGTCTGACCTGGCTCGATATTGAAAAGCCGACCGAACGGGAGACGGAATACCTAGCGCAAAATTATCCCTTTCACCCTCTTGACCTTGATGACTGCCTCAGCCGGATCCAGCGGCCCAAAATCGATGAGTACCGGGACTACCTGTTTCTGGTGCTGCACTTCCCGGTGTTCAATAAAGAGTCTAGGATAACCACACCCAGCCAGGTGTCCGTGTTTATCGGCGCCGATTACCTGATCACGCTGCATAAAGGCGACCTCAAGCCGCTGGTCAAACTTTTCCGGGAATGTCAGCTTGAGGAGGAGACACGACAGGGGAACTTCAGCCAGGGTTCAGGGTACCTGCTCTACCGCATAATTGACCGGCTCGTCGACTATTGTATCCCGATTCTGAATCGCATCAGTGCCAACATCGAAGAGACCGAGGACAACATTTTCGCCAGCAAACGGATACCACGAGCCATTGAGGATATCTCTATTCTGCGGCGCGATGTGATCTCCTTCCGCCGCACCATCTGGCCGATGAGAGCGGTCATCGCCACGCTGGAACCGAAGATCCGGCGGTTCACCAAGATGGACCTCGCGGTTTACTTTGGCGACATGGTGGACCACGTCGATAAGATATGGGACGGTCTGGATGAATACAAGGAAATCATTGAGGGCCTCAATGATACCCATGATTCCCTAGCCACCAACCGCACCAACGAGGTCATACGCATGCTGACCGTCATCGCCACTATCCTGTTGCCGATTACGGTAGTTGCCAGCATCTTCGGCATGAACATCCCCCTGGGGCCTTTCAGCGAGTCCACTTACTCCGCGGTCTACGTATTTCTCATCTGCCTAGCCATCATCGGCGGCATGCTTTACTTTTTCCGCCGGCACCGCTGGATCTGATATGAATGTCTCGCACCGATTAGTGATATTTATCGCTTTATTTATAACCTGTCTCATCACCGCCAATGTCATCGCCGTCAAGATAATCAACCTTGGCCCCTTCCTGCTGCCCGCGGCCATCTTCATTTTTCCGTTGAGCTACATCTTTGGTGACGTGCTCACCGAGGTTTATGGCTACCGGCTGGCACGCCGAGTTATCTGGCTCGGCTTCCTCTGCAACCTGATTTTCGTCTTTTTCGTCTGGCTGGGGCAGCTGCTCCCCGCCGCGCCTTTCTGGGAAGGACAGGAAGCCTATAAAAGCATCCTGGGCTATACACCGAGGTTGCTGGCGGCCTCATTTCTAGGCTATCTGGCCGGCGAGTTCGCCAACTCCTTCATACTGTCCAAAATGAAGATTGCGACGCAGGGGCGCTGGCTGTGGAGCCGCACCATCGGCTCGACCATCGTGGGGCAGGGGCTGGATACCTCCATATTCATCACCGTAGCTTTCATCGGCACGGCGTCCTTTGTCCCCATCATGATTCTTTACCACTGGCTGGCCAAAACCATTATCGAAGCCCTGGCCACCCCCCTCACCTACGCCACGGTCAACTGGGTGAAGCAAAGAGAGGCCGTTGACACTTATGATTACGATACCAAGTTCAATCCATTCCTTATTGCCAACTAGACAGGAGAGAAAAAGAAGGTGAAGATTCAATTTCTGGGGGCGCACAACTGCGAAACGGCCGCCACTAAGCTGGTCAGCATATTGATTGATGACGTCCTGGCGCTTGACGCCGGCGGGCTCACCTCCAGCTTATCCATTGAAGCCCAGCTCAACCTGAAGGCGGTTCTGCTCACCCATCACCATTACGACCATATGAGAGACGTTCCGGCGCTGGGCATGAACGCACTCTTCTACGAGACCAGCGTTCCGGTCTATGCCACGCAGACGGTCAAAGACGCCCTGGCGTCCCACTGGCTCAACGGTGCCATCTATGCCAGCTTCCTGGAAAGGCCACCGGAAAGCCCGAGAATTAAACTCACCATCATCGAGCCGAATCAAAAATTTATCATTGCCGGCTATGAGATTCTGCCCGTCCCGGTGAAACATTCGGTGCCCGCCGTGGGTTACCAAATCACTTCCTCCGATGGCAAAACGCTCTTCTACACCGGGGATACCGGGCCGGGGCTGGCCGAAGCATGGCCCTACGTATCACCACAGCTTCTGATTACCGAGGTCACCGCCCCGAACCGTTACGAAGAGTTTGGCCGCCGCATGCTGCACCTCACCCCGAACCTGCTCAAAGAGGAACTGCTCGCTTTCCAGAAAGCCAAAGGCTATTTACCGGCGTTGTTTCTGGTGCACATGAATCCCAGACAGGAAAAGGAAATAGAGGCGGAGGTTGAACAATTAGCACGTGAGCTTGGCACGCCGATGACGCTGGCGCAGGAAGGGCTGGTAGTCCAGTTATAAAGGAGGCATCAATGGAAGAAGAGGCCTGGAAACTGGCTGGTATCTGCGGCATCTACTGCGGAACGTGTCCCAGCTATCTGGCCCAGCAGGAGAATGATATTGCTGAGCTGGAGAAGCGGGCCATGGAGATGAACTTCACCATCGATGAAGTGCGTTGTGACGGCTGTCACTCGGACAACGTAATGCCAACGTGTGTAGAGTGCCGGCCCGGCTTCCGAAAGTGCGCCCGCGAGCACGGGGTAACCTGGTGTTTTGAGTGCTCTGACTTCCCCTGCCAGCGTTTGGAGGATTTCAAACATGTCCATATCGTTGACGGCATTTCCCACCATGAACATCTCATAGAAGAACTGCAGTACATCAAGGACCATAGCCTGGAAGCTTGGCTGGAGAAAGTGGACCGGGAGGGGCGATGCCCGCAGTGCGGGAAACGGCTTTACTGGTTTGCCCGTGCCTGTCCTGACTGCCATACGCATATCAGATAAAATGTGGGTGAGAAAACCGTGGCCGAAGATGCGCCAAAATTCATCGTGGACAGCAATGTGGGCAAGCTCGCTAAATGGCTGAGAATGCTGGGCTACGACGCCGTCTTCTTCGAGGGCGATGATGACGCCTACATGATAGACCGGGCGCTCAAAGAAAACCGGGTGATACTGACCCGGGACACCCAGATAATGAAACGCGGCGTCATCACCAGCGGCCGGCTCAAAGCAATTCTCATCGACAGCGACCGTCCGGAGCCACAGATAAAGCAGGTTATTGAGGCCCTGCACCTCGATTACCAGTCGAGACCATTCACCATCTGTTTGGAATGCAATAATCCCCTGGAAGAGAGAAGCAAAGAGGAAATCAAGGACCGAGTGCCACCCTATGTTTTCAAAACACAGCAGCAGTACATGGAGTGCCCTGTCTGCCACCGGATCTACTGGCGGGGCACGCACTGGCAGGCAATGCTCGGCAAACTGGAACGATTGACAAAGTCTCGTTGATGGTACAAGATATGGCTGCGATTTGACTATCCAGATTAACCACAATGGAGGAAACCCATGAGTGAGAAGGAGAAAAACTTACAGACCATTATAGACTGTGGGGTGGTGGCTATTGTCAGAGTCAGCAGCGCCCAGCAAGCGGTGGACGTTTGTATGGCCATTGCCAAGGGTGGTGTTAAGCCCATTGAAGTAACCATGACCGTACCCGGCGCCATCGATGCCATCAAGGAATTCAAGAGCGCGGTAAAGGAGCAGGTACTGGTCGGGGCTGGCACCGTGCTCGACCCGGAGACGGCCCGCGCCTGTATCCTGGCCGGAGCCGAGTTCATCGTCAGCCCCACCCTGAATCTTGAGGTCATCAAGGTCTGCCGCCGCTACAGCAAAATCGTCATCCCCGGCACCTTCACCCCCACCGAGATACTGGCCGCCTGGGAGGCGGGCGCGGACATCGTCAAGGTGTTCCCGGCCTCGGTGGGAGGCCCCGGATACCTGAAGGATATACTGGGCCCGCTGCCGCAGGTGAAGCTGGTGCCCACCGGCGGGGTAAACCTGGAGACCACGCCAGAATTCATCAAGGCCGGCGCGGTGGCAGTGGCCGCCGGGACATCGCTGGTGGACAAGAAGGCGGTAAGCGAGAAGAACTGGGATTTCATCACCGAGACAGCGCAGAAATTCTGTGAAGCGGTGAGGCAGGCGAGGGGAAAGTAAATAAAGATAAAGGGGGAGATAAATGGCTGAAGTTATAACTTTCGGCGAGACCATGGTGCGGCTTTCCCCGCCGAACTACCGGCGGCTGGAGCAGACCCATGTGCTCGACGTAAATATCGGCGGCGCGGAGTGGAACGTGGCCGTTGACCTGAGCCGACTGGGCATCAGTACCGGCTGGGTCTCACGGCTGACAGACAACGCTCTGGGCCGGATGATTCACAACAAGGCCCGCGAGCATGGTGTGGATACCTCGCACATTATCTGGACCAAGGGCGACCGCAACGGGATTTACTTCGTTGAGTTCGGCGCTACGCCCCGGCCGAGCAGCGTCCTCTATGACCGCGCCCACACCGCCATCAGCCAGGTAAAGCCCGGCGAGATAAACTGGGAGGAAGTCTTCAAGGGAGCAAAATGGTTCCATACCAGCGGCATCACGCCGGCGCTCAGTTCCAGCGCCGCCCAGGTCGTTGCCGAGGCACTGCAAGCCGCCAAAAAAGCGGGCTGCAAAGTGAGCTACGACCTCAATTACCGCGCCCGGCTCTGGACGGAGGAAGAGGCCCGCAAATGCCAGGAACCGCTGATGGAGCATATAGATGTCCTCTTCTCCACGGAGGAGGACACCAGAAAGGTGCTCGGCATCACCGGTAAGGACTACCGAGAGGTGGCTCAGAAGCTGTCAGATAGGTTCAAGTTCGAGGTGGTCTGCATCACCCTGCGGGAGGACATATCGGTGTTGAGAAACCGCTGGACAGCTATTGCTTACGCAGCGGGCAAGATATACGATGACCGGACTTACGATGTGGAGATAGTGGACCGGGTCGGCGCCGGTGATTCCTACACCGCCGGATTTATTTATGGCTACCTCACCGGCGACGTGGAGAAGGGAGTTAAATACGGGAATGCCTACTCGGCCCTGAAACACTCCATCCCCAGCGATACCAACTGGGCGACGCTGGCCGAGGTGGAAAACCTGCTCAAAGGCGGCGGCCTGCGCATCAGCCGTTAGCTTAACGCCGGCCATTTGCAGGCACCGGGCTCATCGTTCTACAATATGAGTAATGGCCTATAATCATCTGTTCCAAGAATTCGTTGCCAGCGATGACACGCTGCGGATATATGCAGGTGAAAATCTCGTCTTCTCTTCCCGGAAAGACCGCCTGCTGCCGCTGATGGAATATCTGGGCCGCTTTGCCCCGGAGCATACCGAGGTGGTCATCTTCGACAAAATCATCGGCAATGCGGCGGCTCTGCTTGCCGTCAAGGCGAGGTGTCGGGAAGCATTCAGCCCGCTGGGCAGCGAGCTTGCCGCGCAGACGCTGGCAGAATACGGAATCGCCTACCATTTCACTAGAACTGTCCCCACCATCCAGAGAGCCGATGGCGAGGGCATGTGTCCTATGGAGAAGCTATCCCTGGGCAAAGGTCCGGAAGAGTTTTACCAGGCTATGGTTGATATTATAAACAAGTCGGCAACCAAGGACTCTTGAATTGAGGTTACAATAGAAAGGTTAGAAGGTCATGGAAAAGATTAGACTGGGCAGAACTGAGATGCTGGCTACCAAGCTCGGCTTCGGGGGCATCCCCATACAGAGGGTCTCCGAAGAGGAAGCGATTGCTGTGGTCCATAAGTGCCTGGAACTGGGCATCAATTTTCTGGATACGGCCAACGGCTACACCACCAGCGAGGAGAGAATCGGCAAGGCAATCAAGGGAAAGCGAGAAGATATCCTTCTGGCCACAAAATCGCAGGCCCGCACCCGGGAAGATGTAGAGAAGCACCTCAAATTAAGCCTGGAGAGGCTCGGCACAGACTATATAGATCTTTACCAGCTGCACAATATCAGCGACGCCAAGACATTGGAAACCATGCTCGACCCGAACGGACCACGCGCCGTGGTCGAAGATGCTAAAAAAGCCGGCGTGGTGAAGCACATAGGCGTAACCTCGCACCAGATTGACATCGCCAAGGATGCGGTGAAGACAGGGCTCTTTGAGACCATTATGTTCCCCACGAACTTCATGTCCTACGAGGGCAGAGACGAGCTTCTCTCTTTATGCAAGCAGCATGATGTCGGCTTCATCGCCATGAAACCGCTGGCCGGCGGGATGATAGATAATGCCACCATTGCCATCAAATACCTGCTCCAGATTCCCAACATAGTACTCATCCCCGGTATTGAGCGGGTTCCAGAAATAGAGGAGATCGCCCGGGTATTCCAGGGGCCAAAGGAGATGACGGCCGGGGAAAAACAGGAGATGGAGCGCATAAAGCAGGACCTCGGCACCAGATTCTGCCGTCGCTGCGATTACTGCCAGCCATGCCAGGCGGGCATACCCATCTCGGATG
>Ga0209636_10003361_pt1 | contig 16322 bp, 17 predicted proteins | sample DeeMarSWOR152_54_FD_187464 | JGI IMG/M metagenome (GOLD analysis project Ga0209636, IMG submission 187464) | Marine sediment microbial communities from White Oak River estuary, North Carolina - WOR-1-52-54 (SPAdes) (version 2) | ecosystem: Environmental > Aquatic > Marine > Intertidal zone >...
TTTTGGACAAAAAGCATTAATCAGTGAAACATATTACCCCTCTTTGTTATCGGGGGAGTAGTCATGGAAGACATCTGGATTGAGAAATACCGGCCGAGGACACTAGATGAAGTTGTTGGTCAGGGCGAAATAATCGAACGGTTAAAAGCATATGTAAAAACTAAGAACGTGCCGCATCTTATTTTCGCAGGGCCAGCTGGTACAGGCAAGACCACATCAGCACTAGCAATGGCGAGAGAAATATTTGGAGAAAGTTGGAAGCAGAATTTCCATGAGTTAAACGCGAGTGATGAACGAGGAATAGGAATTATACGAGGGAAGATAAAGGATTTCGCACGAACTGCACCTATTGGGAAAACACGCTTAAAAATAATATTCCTAGATGAAGCAGACTCACTCACATCAGATGCACAGGCGGCTCTAAGGAGAACAATAGAGCGATATACTCATATCTGCCGTTTTATCCTCTCTGTAAACTACTCGTCAAGAGTTATAGAGCCTATACAGTCCAGGTGTACTGTTTTCAGATTCCGCCCTATAAAAGCAGATGACATCAAAAAACACATGCAAAAGATAGCATCTAATGAAAAACTTGAGATAACACCAGATGGACTTGAAACCATTATCTTTATATCTAGAGGAGACCTGCGGAAGGCAATCAACATCTTACAAGTCGGCGCCTCAGTAAACAAAAAGATAACCGCTGAAATCCTCTATGAGACAAGCGCTGTCGCGAAACCTGAGGATGTCAAAGTATTGATTAACTCTGCTCTGGGTGGTAATTTTATGGCTGCACGAAACCAACTATACGACCTTTTAATAAAATATGGTCTCAGCGGTGAAGACATCGTAAAGCAGATCCATCAGACAATATTTGACCTATCTATTCCTGATGAGAGTAAGGTAAGACTTATAGAAAAAACAGGAGAAACAGAATTCAGACTGATAGAAGGAAGCAATGAACATATACAACTGGAAGCTTTGCTAGCACAGTTCGTCTTTGAAGGAGGTAAACTACGATAACTTCCTTATAAAATCATCAACTGTTTTTTCTAGATCCCTAGCAGTTTTTTTTCCTACACCATATCGTACACGAACAACGGTTTTACTAGCTTTTAACACACGGTTTAGATCAATAGGTGTCCCACTGACAACAACATCACAGTCAGCATTGTTTATGGTTTGTTCCAATTCCTTTATCTGTTTTTTCCCATATCCCACAGCAGGAAGAACATTTGTCAGATGTCTATATTTATTGAAGATCTCTCTAATTGAACCAACTGCAAAACCCCTAGGGTCAATAATCTCCTTCGCATTATTCTCCCTAGCTGCTACGGTTCCAGCGCCATATTTCATACTCCCATGAGTAACCGTAGGGCCATCCTCAATAACAAGAACCCTCTTACCCCTGATCATCTCTTTATTATCAACTTCAACACTAGAAATACCATAAATAATCTTAGCCTTGGGATTAACGGTTTCTACGTTTCTACGAACGGTTTCAACATCCTCTTTTTTCGCTGTGTTCACCTTGTTTATAATAACAATATCAGCAGCCCTCATGTTTAGCTGTCCAGGGTAATAAGAAATCTCATGACCAGCACGATGCGGATCAGCAAGGGTAATCAACAAATCAGGTTTAATAAAAGAAAAATCATTGTTGCCTCCATCCCATATAATAACATCCGCTTCTTTCTCTGCACTCCTCAAGATCTTCTCATAGTCAACACCAGAATAGATCACGCCACCCATGTCGATATATGGCTCGTATTCCTCCCGTTCCTCAATCGTACAATTATATCTATCTAAGTCATCATACGAGGCAAACCGTTGACAGATCTGCGTTGTCAAATCTTTATCATAAGGCATCGGATGTCTTATAGATACAACCCTGCGACCTCTCCTCTTGAGAATCTCAAATATCTTCCGTGAAACCTGTGATTTACCACATCCCGTCCGGACTGCACATACTGCTATAACTGGCCTAGAGGATTTAAGCATAGTACGCTTTGGTCCCATTAAAACAAAATCAGCACCAGCTGCATTCACTATTGCAGATTTATTCATTACATACGAGTTCGGCATATCGCTATAAGCAAATACAACTGTGTCGACATCATTTTCTTTTATTAAATCAAGTAATTTTTCTTCAGAATAGATTGGTACACCATCTGGGTATAGTTTCCCAGATAGTTCCGGCGGATATTTCCTACCTGCTATATCTGGTATCTGTGTCGCTGTAAACGCTACAACCTCATATGCATTGTTGTCTCTAAAACACACGTTGAAGTTATGGAAATCTCTACCAGCAGCACCCATTATAATTACTTTCTGTTTATCAGCCAAGGAATAAACCCCACTAGCCAACGGGTAACAGATAGTGATTTAAAGATTTTTCTAGAGAACAAAAAAAGAAAAAAAATGAATACAAAGTAAAATCAATCTTCAAAGGTGTTCAAACTTCCTTGCTACTTCCTCTGCTACCTCTAACGAAGTATTATTTCCACCGAGATCATAGGTCTTTACCTTTCCCTCTTTGATCACGCTAGCTATCGCTTGGTCTAACATTTTAGCACGTTCCCGTTCACCAAGCCAATCCAACATCAACTTAACTGACAATAGCATAGCAGTTGGGTTCACCTTGTACTGCCCTGCATATTTAGGCGCACTACCATGCGTCGGTTCAAACAAGGCGTAATTATCTCCAATGTTTCCACTAGCAGCAAAACCTAAGCCACCTACAAGCTGTGCAGCGAGATCCGAAATTATATCTCCAAACATGTTAGAAGACACAAGGACGTCATAGTCTTGCGGGTTTTTCACCAGCCACATACACATGGCATCCACGTTTGTCTCCCATAATTCAACACCAGGATATTCTTCGGCAATTTTACGAGCCTCCTGAACCATCATGCCACTAGTTTCCCGTATAACATTAGGTTTTTCAACTAGTGTCACACTCTTCCGATTATGTTCTTTTGCATATTCAAACGCCTGGCGAACAATATTTCGGCATCCCTTTTTTGTAAAAATACGGCATGATATCGCTAAATCATCCAACGAAGTGTTTTCAAATTTTTTCATCTTTTTATGTATTATCAACGCTTTAAAAACTTCTTCCGGTACTGGTCTGAATTCAACACCGGCGTACAATCCTTCTGTATTCTCCCGGAAAACCACAAGATCGATATCATCACGATAATTCAACGGGTTCCCCGCAAAAGCTTTACAAGGCCGTAGATTTGTATGAAGATTCAACGTCTGCCGTAACCTTACTATAGGACTAGAGTAGACAAAGCCTTTGCCTTTTAACCCTGGAGATAACTCTTTCTGTGCCTCATCCTTGGGTTTAGAAGTAATAGAGCCAAAAAGACAACAATCCGTTTCTTTCAGAAGCTCTATGGTCCTATCTGGCAACGGGTCGCCTTCTTTCTTCCAGAACTCCCAACCTACATCCCCAGCGGTATATTCTGCATCAAGAGCTATAGTGTCAAGAACGATTTTCGCAGCATCCATCACGTCTTTACCTACACCATCTCCAGGTAACCAAGCTATATGATATTTAGCCATTGACGCTTGTAACAATAATCCAATTTTAAAGCTTTTTGAGCAAAAAAACAAATACTTTTTTATCGTCTGAGTTCACTGAGGGTTGTTACGCGTTCAGCAAACGCGTTATGTTTATGGATCGACTCTTCACTCTCACTCCTTACTACAACCATTACATCATCTGGTAAGTTCTTATATTTCTTCAAAATAGCACTTAGAATATCTCTAACGACATCTTCAACAAACTTAGGTTTCTTATGAGCATCAAAAACCAACTTTGCCTCTTCGCTTCTTTTCAAAATACTATAAGTGGGGCTGCTGAAAGCGTTTTCCACGATATCTATGAGATCGTTGGCATCAACGGATTTATCCTCGCCAGGTACCTCAATCATCAACGTGGTAATATTCCGTTGGTTATGCGTAGGAGTAACAGATTTCTCGTTATATCCTCCTATCTTCCGTACTGTCTCCATAGCACATGGGCAAGCAGTCATACCAACTACTTTAACACCGATGAGTTTCTTTATCTCACCTGTGTCTTTAGCTCGTGCTTCTGCTACAAGCTTGTAAGGCTCTAAACCTTTTTTACCAGAAGGATAAACCCTGTCGAGGAAGTAATCTGCTTCAGCCTTTACTTCAGAAAACGTTGCATAGTCATGTTTTTTTAGCAGAAGTTTTGCTGTCTTGGCACAAAAAGATTCAAGATCAGATACAGGTTTTTGAAGATTTACATCTATAATCTCTGAAACCAATTCAAGGTTACGAGACATATGGCTACCTTTTTGAGAAGGCGGGAGATCAACAAAAATATCCATATTAACTACCAGGGAGATAGCTGTATTTCTACCAGGTCGTCTTATTTGTACAAGTTTTTTTACACCCGTGACGCCTACACGAGTTATCTTGAAATTAGAAGGTGAAGGACTGGATTGAACATCGGGTAAATCTAATGGTTTTATCTATAATCACCAGCTTTTCAAAATAAGTACCGTTCTAATTAAGATTCGCATTCAACCCAGTTTTGCAAAAAACCAATGTTTAATAGAATTTAAATTAAAAAATTAATAAATTTTTAATGAGCTCTTGCAAGTCTTCTCTTTTTCTTTTCAAATTTTGCAATTAGTTTATCTATTTCTTTTACTACAGATTCATATTCTTGGGCGTTCATTTTTCTAATCACCACCTATTGTGTTATACTCTGTAAATAATAATATATAAACTTATCGTGTAAAAATGGCAAAATGAAAAAAACCTAAGACCTTAGAATCTACAAAAAATAAAATAAGCATCTTTATATTCGGAAGAAGTAAAAAAATGCCGCTGTGGCTTAGCTGGCTAGAGCGATTCCTTGGTAAGGAATAGGTCGGGGGTTCAAATCCCCCCAGCGGCTTGTATTAACACACCACACTATTTTTATTAACTCTGTAATTTTATCAGAAAATAATCAAAATAATATCCTCTAAAAAAAACATTAAAGGAAATTTTCTGAAGTAGTGAAGTTTAGTCGAAGTCCATAATCCTTACCGACATCATTGGATGCAACTGCACGGAAATAATAGGTGGTGTTACTTTTTAGATCTCCAACTAAACTGGAGAATTCACCAGTTGAGGTCTTTGTCTGAGGGTCTGTAGAAAAACCATAGTGATTTGGTGGCGACTCATCAGAGTCTTGCTCGTCATATTCAAACCATACATCGCAGCTTTCTGCTCCACCCATATGCGTCAACTCGCCGCAAAGAACAGCCAAGTTATTAGTGACATCTTTGGCATTTCTAGTTGAAACCTCTGGTAGACCAGGGGTGAACGTTTTATCGAATCCTTGAACCCATCGACTCTTACCTTCTATTAGAAACTCTCCAACCGTTCGAAAGTGATATGTTACGGTGCGATCAAGACCATGAATGTAGACATAGAAGGAATTAAGCGGACCATATCCATCAGCCTTAACAAAATTAGGATAACCCTTCCAACTTGGATGTTTTTCTGTATCCCATACAAAACTAACATTAAAATCCTCGATTTCATCAACTATAAAATAGACTCCTACGAGCTTAACTTTAGTTCCTGCCTTATCTGCATGTTCCCAGCGAACAGTGAGGACACCTCCGGGTACTACGCAGCCAGATAGCATCGAGACTATTATAAGCATAGATATTACTGCAGGTATTACCAATTTCTTTCTTTCCAGTATATCACACCTTTGTTGGAATGCAACTAATATTATAGTTATTAGGATATTTAAATATTGCGCAGAAATCCCTTTTCAGTTCCGATTACTCATATGCTTTTTAACTAGTGCCTTTATCGTACCTGAGGCTCCAACAGTTTTTACCTCTACTTTACGGGAAGAAATCTTGTTTATCGATCTCAAAAGCCTTATCGTATTTTCTTTTTCAACATGATTACATTTAACTATACCTTTTACCCCATCGAATCTAATAAGATATATACCCATCTCTTTGCAGTCCTTATTGAAAATACGTCTACACTGCCCTCTAATCTCACTGATTATTTCAAATCTCTCAATATAGGAGTTTTCTTTGGATGATTCAATAACAAAACCAATATATCTATGCCGCGTACCGTTTTTGGTAATATATTACACCTCAAAAAAAACATTTGTTTTTTTATTCTGATTCGATACGAGGTGCAAGTAAATAGGTTACATGCCCCTTGTTGTCAGCAATATCAAACTCAACTTTGATTGGGTTGTCGTTACCAAGCATTATCGTTATGGGATCCTCAGCTTTCACAGGCTTTATCATGTTGCTGAAATAGTCTATAGAGAACAGACTTTTGCATTTACCTGGAGCGTTCAGATCAACAAGTAAATCCTTAGGTAGTTTAAGATTCACCGTATCTGTATCACCCTCAGCAAATAGTTCAAAGTTGTCTTTATTAGCCGTTAGTGCAAGATGATCTGAAACCGCTTCAGATGCACGCACACCTTGATTCAGCTCAGATGATTTTAACACTACTTTCGCTGGGAGATCAAGATTAGGCATCTTTGGATCAGGCATACCCGCGGTATCAATCAACCCCATCTTTCTAACAAGATTACCTATCTTAACTATCAAACGGTTTGTCTCCCCATCGTATTCAAGCGATACCATGTCTCCAGAACTTGCAAGCCGCATTATCCCACCTAGTTTATCCATGTCGATCCCTAGCTCCATCTCATCTGCTTTGTATTCCTCAAAAGCCTTGCTCTTAACCTGCAAATCAACCATGGCTACATGTGCAGGGTCAACAGCTCTTAGAGAAACTCCCTTTGGTGTGATATTAAGCTTTACCTCATTAACCAATGGAGATGTCACATCAATTATGCCCTTTAAAACCTCTGATTTTACCTTAGCATTGAACATGTCTTTTTTCCTCCCCGAAATAAACACTACTTTAAAGGAATTAATGCAATTTATGTTTATAACGATGACGGTATTTTAATTTCACAAGCGTTATCTATATGAAGTTACAAACGACGTATCCATCAAACCCTATTCGTTTTCGTAGATGATCCAACCATTGTGCCTGCTACTCCCGCCATCTATATCCACATTTAGTACACGTATAAAACCTAGTTTCTGGCTCATCACTCCCCCGCATCTGCCTCAATATCCAAAACGCTTCATTATGCCCACATTTTGGACACGACACCCTTGTCTTAGGAAGAACATCAATTTTATCCTCCAAAACCGGCACTTCCTTCTTAATCTGCCTACTTACAACCACGCTACTACCAGTCTTCTTCTTCTCAAACCCACATTTTTTACAGACAAAAAAATCATCTTTGGGATACATCAACGCCTTACACTTAGGACAAAACATATCATCAAATCCTCCTCAAGGCATCTTTTAGTATATCCCCATGATCAAACGACAACTCCGGCAACTGATTCAAATCAAAAAACATTACCTCACAAGCATCATCACCACTCTTCACTTTTCCATCACATATCTCCAAAATATAGACAACTGAAACAATATGCCCCCTTGGATCCCTACCAGGGTCAGAATAAACACCAACAAGATGAATTACCTTAGTCTTCAAACCAGTCTCCTCAAAAACCTCCCTCACCACTGCATCCTCTGTTTTTTCCCCGTATTCCACAAAACCACCAGGCAAAGCCCATTTTCCTTTAAAAGGCTGATTTTTTCTTTTAATCAAAAGAATTTTTTTATCCTTAACTACTACCCCATCGACAGTCAACTTCGGAGACTTATAATCCATAGATCAAAAGAATAGCATCCTCTGTATTTAACGTTTAACAAAAAAATACTGGACAAAACCAACAAGATTTTTTTGCAAATAATTATTTTTTATACTGCATTGACTCCCAAAAAGAAGGTAACTCTTTTTGCAACTCTGACTTCCAAACCCCAAATGTAACGTCATCAATGTCTCCTTCCTTTTTAATGTTTTTAAAAAAATTAGTACGAACCTCCTGTGACATCTCAGCAGTTTTTTTCAATTACTTTCTCCCTCCTATTTTGTGAGAAATATAATAATAGAACCACAGTTTATGTATCTTTTTAGCAGGTGAACATGTAGACGAATATGTAGACTATTTCCCAATAAAAGATTTGTTTAGTAAATTACAAAAACAATAAAGATATTCTAACTCACTACAAATTGGGCTCGTAGTCTAGTGGTTATGACGTCGCCTTGACATGGCGGAGGTCGAGAGTTCGAATCTCCCCGAGCCCACTCCTGTTTTTTTTCTTTTTATAAAACCCACATTTCTTCAAAGGAATGTTTCCTCATAAATTATTGCAAAAGCACCACCACTAAACTTAACGTCAATAATTTCTCTGTCCTGATTTTCTTTTAACCATTTATTTGCCCCTTTTTCAGTCATAAAATATTTTACTTGTTTCATCATTTTTCCTCCCTAAGACTACCAATTGTTATGTTTTTTTCTTTTATAAGACTAACACAAAACAAAAAAGGAGAAAAGAGATAAATGGTTTTTAGCTGTTGCCTGGACTACCTTGAGTACTTTGGGATTGCTTAGTAATGATGATTAGTTGACTACTGGAACTACATGGAGATTGCTGACTGCTTTGTTGACTATTTGGCTGGCTTTGATGACTCTGTTGGGTAACTTGATTATTGCTATGTGGATTAGGGTATGGTCCCATCAATGGATATCTATCCTTGTTATAAGATGAAATTATGTAGGGTATATCCCCTATGCCCCATGGTGGCAATATATCTATGCCTTTATAATCATCCCAGTAGTTGCCTTTACCTTCTCCGTCATCCCATTGATTGCTAACAGACCTATAAGTCCATGCACCTTTCCCAAAGTTGATAACGTTGTTGTGATAAATTTTATTACCTGCACTATATCCTACTAATGAAAAACCATAGTCTTCATCGTAAAATTCATCCATCCCTAATAGGTTACAAGTATGAATGATATTGTTGCCAGAACTGCTTAGATAGAAAGCCCCCCAATGATATTTAGATATGTTGCAATACTCGATAAGAAGGTTTTCTGAATTACTTATATCAAAGGCAAATCGAGCGAAATCATCTTTTGCTTCTAATGTACAGTTTTGTACTATCCCATTTTCTACTTTCCAGAGATAAACTGCATCTCTTCCAAACATAAAACAATCTCTAATTACAAAAAAAGCAGTAGTATCCTGAATCCAAATTCCTCCAAGATCCCAGCTTTCTATAATATATGGATCATCTTCAGTTCCACTTCCACCTGTCACACCGTTTTCAGCAGTAAATTCATCATTTGACTTAATATTAATATCCTCATGAAACCTACGCCAATAGCGAAAAACAAACCAGTCCTGTCCTACTTTCCCAAAGTTATCATAAACGGTCAATCTAAGTGTATAAACACCATCATCCAAATGTGTAACATTCCAGAATCCAAGTAAGCCATTTGTGATCTCTTCTTCACCATTATTTATTAATGTAATATTATCAATCGACCAAGAATCAGGAAATATCCCTCTACCATATTCAATAACATAATGACTAAAAGTAGATCCTTCGACATTACCCCTTCTAGCAGTACCGTTTAATTGCAACTCCAAAGTTCTCATATTAATTGTCGGAATCTCCAATAGATACTCAGCTGGAGGAGTAAAATATGCAATTGGAGCAGAAATATTTACGGCTACACTTGTCTCAGGGTCACCAAGCAGATTTTTTGTGAAATACGTCCATCGAAAGATATACCCCTCATTCAAGTACAAAATTTCTTTCGCTAATTGTAGAGCCCTACCAATATTTTTAACATCACTAAGAGTTTGGAAAAACGATTTATCATACTTCACATCAGGTCCCTCTTTTTCTCCTCTAATATACCATCCATACCTTGAGTTACCAATAAATGCAAAAGCCCCATACTCAGCAACGGTGAAGTTTTCACCAATACAGTCCTCCAATATTTCTCCATGATGCCCATGTTCAAAAGGCCAACGATTATCAAACGAACCACAATAGCAACCTACTGTATAAATGAAATAACAGCCAGTATTTCTAAAATCATAGACCTCAGCTCCATTAAGGGTCATCAGATCATAAGGAGAAGCATGGCCCATATGATTTACTACATGTAGGCTATTGTTTAAATTTGCTAAGACCAAACTACGATTAAACGTACCATCTCTTTCATACAGTTTAGTTGTTGTGTACTGCGGAACAATAGTTGTTATTTTGTCTTTATCATTAGCAGTTTGAGTGAACGGATCTGGTTGTTCACCAATAAAAACCGCCTTTTTAAGGTAATCCATATCGGTACTGTTTTCATAACGAATTGTTTTATTCACAAAATTATATGCCTCTTCTAAAGAATCAACAGGTGCCCTACCAATGTACACCTCTGCAAAAAGATCTGCCTCATTGCCTTCACCCCACCTGTCATCAATATCATCATTCCAGTTTCCATCTAGGGTTCCAAAGTACATATCACAAGCAATATCATCATCAGTAACATCATCTACTTCAGCATAGACACCTCTATGTGGAATTATTTCATCGTCTCCTCCAAGTAGAACATATTCTGTACTCCAATTGTTGTAGGCCATTTTGATGAAATTACGTATCTGACATTGCGTATCATTAAACATACTTTCATTACCACTGTCACCCCAGTAACCATTATACCAAAATTCAGGATTATCAGTGATGTCACTTATTATTTCTATTTTTGTATTTAAATTATCATGATTAGTATATGCATTACGGGTTTCTTTCCAATTAGTAAGTTGTTGAAATGCAGGTAAAAAAGTATCTTCAGTAATAATGATATAATCATACGTCGATGAACCACCACCCAATGCCCCGCGTTTTGGATATGTACCAAGTGTTTCTGGGTTATCAACAAGCCCTTGTACTCTCAGAGTATCTCTTGCCAACCCCCTAAAATTATCCCCATTGCTTAATTCCTCTGCGTTCTCAGCAGATCTAATAAATATTTCTACGTTCATATTGGAATAATAATAAATTTCCCCTGTTTTTGGGATATATTGTACAGGATGCAGTTTAAAAGTTAAGATATTATATCCTCTCATCTTATTTATAGCAACATCAGAATATAATTTACTTGGAAATGGATCAATAGAATCGTAAATCATTTGATCCGGCGTCGTTGGATCTATTGACACGTTATAACTAATTGGATATACATGTTGACCTGGTTCAATGAGATACCTACCCTTCAAGAAGGTTTTATCATTAGTAGTTACTTGAATATCTTCAAATAACGTACCATATGGTAATAACACATTAACGTTTTTAGCGGGAATAACAGGCTCTCCGGGATCTCCAAAGTTTGAAATACCCTGGTTTTCAATGTGATCATACATTACGCCGCCTATTTCTATCTTCGTTATTGTTGGTTGCTGAAACGAGAAATCCAAAATAATTTTATTATCAGTCGATTTCTCTCCCACACTCATAGGAGAAATGCTTAATAACAAGCTTATTACAATAGTTGTTATGATTATTTTTTTCATATTTTATCACTCATGAGATGAATTTTTATAAAATGTAGTATATTTAATAGTATATAAATCTAATTGTCCAATCTGTTTTTTTTCTTTTATAAAACCCACTTACTTTTTTAGTACAGTTATCTCCAGGATAAATCTTATAAATAGGAAGCTTATACGCTATCAAAATTTAAGCAAAGATGTATATATGGAAAAACCTATATACCAAAGCTGAATTTATCTTGAAAAGGAGGTAAAATATTATGGCAGATAAACCACATATGAATCTTGTAATTATTGGTCATGTCGATCATGGCAAATCTACACTAGTTGGGCAAATATTGCTTCAAACTGGGCAGTTCCCTGCTCACATGGTCGAAAAATATAAAGAAGAAGCAAAGGCGAAGGGAAAAGAAAGTTTTGCTCTCGCTTGGATATTTGATCAACTTAAGGAAGAGCGAGAGAGAGGTTTGACAATTGATGTTGCACATAAACGATTTGACACTGATAAGTATTATTATACGATCATAGATGCCCCTGGGCATAGAGATTTCGTGAAGAATATGATCACTGGTACTTCTCAGGCTGATGCGGCAGTTCTTGTCGTAGCAGCTCCAGAGGGTGTAATGGCTCAGACGAAGGAGCACATGTTTCTAGCTCGGACTCTTGGTGTTAAACAGATGATCGTCGCGATCAATAAGATGGATGATACCAAACCACCTTATGATAAAAGTAGGTATGAAGCGGTGAAAGCAGAGGTTGACAAGCTTGCGAAAAGCGTGGGGTATAAAGATGAACAATTACAGTATCTTCCAGTATCCGCTTTTGCAGGAGACAACGTCAAAGAAAAAGGCAAAATAGACTGGTGGACTGGTGACACTATGCTCCAGGCTGTTGACAAGTTTACTATCCCTGAGAAACCAACTCAGCTGCCACTGAGATGGCCAGTTCAGGACGTCTACACTATAAAAGGTGTTGGTACAGTTCCTGTTGGAAAAGTTGAATGTGGAATAATGAAACCAGGAATGCAACTTGTCTTCAAACCAAGTATGAAACCTGGTGGCATTGTTGGAGAGGCTAAAACCATTGAAATGCATCATGAACAGATAAGTCAGGCGGTACCTGGTGACAATGTTGGTGTAAATATGAGAGGTATATCCAAAAACGACATTCGAAGAGGAGATGTCGCAGGGCCAACGAATGATCCACCGACAGTCGTTAAATCATTCACTGCACAGATAATGGTACTCAACCATCCATCTGTCATCACCAAAGGGTATACACCGGTGTTCCACTGTTACACAGCACAAGTTGCATGTAGATTCGAAGAGATACAGAAAAAACTTGATCCAAAAACTGGTGCAGTAAAAGAGGAAAAACCTGATTTCATTAAAACCGGTGATGCAGCAGTCGTTAAAATTGTTCCAACACGTCCAATGGTTATTGAACCATCAAAGAAGATACCACAGCTTGGGAGATTCGCCATTCGTGATATGGGGCAAACTGTTGCTGCTGGTATCTGTATAGATGTAGAGGAAGCCAAATGATGGCTTCCCTAAATTTTTTTCTCCTTTTAGATTAACCAAAAAAATTTTTGGGGATTAACTTAGATGGCACAGAAAGCACGGATATCACTTGTAAGCACTGATGCAAAAAAACTTGAAGAAGTCTGTAATCAGATAAAGATGATCGCAGAACGAACAGGCGTTGCACTTAGTGGCCCTATTCCACTGCCGACGAAACATCTCAAGGTACCATGTAGAAAATCTCCAGATGGTGAAGGCACAGAAACATGGGATCGATGGGAGATGAGAATCCATAAACGACTCATCGACCTCGACGCTAGCGATAGAGCACTAAGGCAGCTCATGCGAATACAAGTCCCCGACGGAGTCAACATTGAAATTGTTTTAAGATCATAAAAAGGCAAAAACTCTTTTTATCCAGTTTCACTTACACACTTTTGAATAGAGGTATGCCGAGGTAGCAAAGTCCGGCCTAACGCGCCGGCCTTGAGAGCCGGTTCTCCATTTGGGGAGCGGGAGTTCGAATCTCCCCCTCGGCGCTATATATCTAGAACATCTCAATTTTCTTATTCGAAATAATGTAGAATTCCTTCTTTCTTTAATCTGTTTCTCACTTGTGGATAGAGTTTTATTTCTTCTTCCTCAATCATAATTCTACCCAAACCCATTTCTGTTAATCTATTGAACAACTCCTGTTTATCTTTCTTAGTTGACACCAGTGCTAGATTGAAACTCATACTCTCGTCCCTCAAATTTTCAAGTGCCTTCAACTGATAATCAAAGCCGCCTTCTGCCCCTGTAAGCCAAGAAAACTCTTCTGAGGTACATCCCTTGAGACACACGCGGACATGTAGATTTTGAAATTGAGATAATTCTTCTACATACGTTTTATCTACGCCTAAAAGTATCCCATTGGTCTCAAGGATAAATAAAAAATCTGAATCTATGTTTTCTAGAAGTGTGATTAAATGTTTTCTACCAATAGTGGGTTCACCACCAGATACCCTCAACTGATTATACCCTTTTCGTCTTGCTATCTCATGGAGCGTATCAGCCACTTGTTCTGGTGAATAGAATTTCCCTGCGTTTTTTGCATTCCACATACTGTTGCTAGACCAACAAAACTTACAGCGAAGATTACAACCGACGGCATCAGCAGTTGCTATACCCCCATAAAATCCTGTTGGACGAAAACGATAATACTTCTTCATATTTCCATCAATAACGATGCCCTCGGTTTTTTTAGATAATTCAACTGGATTGTACATATTACTCCAAATATTCTATCAGCAAAACTATAATATGCTTTTGGGAATTGTTTGAAAAAAGATAAGGGTTTGACTCTGTTCCGATCTCTTTATTTTTTGTTTTTTCTTTCTTAAAAAGTTAGGTATACCAAAATTTATTTATACTAGTTTTGACATAATATAATTTAGGCATGCCTAAAAATTGGTCTGGTATAACGCATGGATAAAAAAACAATATCGTTATCACAACTCCCCTACAACAGAAAAGCAAGAATAACAGGTTTAGAAGGGGGGCATGGGCTTCAAAGAAGACTAAGAGTCATGGGAATTAGAGAGGGACAAATAATCGTAATTGTTTCAAGACAACCGTTTCGAGGTCCACTTACCGTAGCCATTAACGGTTACCAGATAACACTGGGTAGAGGAATGGCTCATAAAATCATCGTTGAGGAATTATGATAAAAAAGATTGTTTTAATGGGGAATCCAAACGTTGGTAAGAGCGTAATATTTTCTAGGCTTACTGGTGCAAATGTTATCGCTTCTAACTATCCTGGGACCACCGTGGATTTTTCAAAAGGAAAAATGAGAATAGAAGGTGAATCTGTTGAAATTATTGATGCCCCTGGTACCTATTCGCTTGAACCATCAAACAAAGCAGAAGAAGTAGCCTTGAAGATGCTGAAGGAAGCTGATGTTGTTATAAACGTTGTTGACGCGACAAATCTGGAGAGAAATCTGTATCTGACATTGGAGCTCTTGGAGCAGGACGTACCCGTTGTTATAGCGTTAAATCTGTGGGACGAGACAAAGCATCTTGGTATTCATATCGATGAAAAAAAGTTAGAGAAGCTGCTAGGGGTTCCTGTTGTTCCAACTGTCGCGCTTACTGGCGAGGGGATTAAAACACTTGTCTCCAGGATAAAAGAGGCGAGATCCAATAAAGAAATAAAGCCGACTAGTGAGGAGGGGCGATGGGTTGGGATTGGGTCTATTATAAAAAAGGTTGAACATGTTGAACATCGTCATCATACGCTTCGTGATAGGATTTCGGATTTGACGATTAAACCAATTACCGGGCTTCCTATCGCAGCGGTTGTTCTATTTCTTTCGTTTTGGGTTGTACGTTTTATCGGGGAGAACTTGATTGAATATGTATTTGACCGGTTTTTTGATGGTGTTTATCTCCCACTGATGGAAGGATTGAGTGAGTGGCTGGGGCCAGGAACTATTCATACTTTCCTCATTGGAGAATATGGTGTTGAGATTGATTTTGTGCAATCTCTTGGTATGCTTACCACTGGGTTGTATGTTCCTATTGGCATGGTTCTTCCGTATATTTTTGCGTTTTATCTTATGTTATCTATTCTAGAGGATTCTGGATATCTTCCAAGACTTGCAACACTGGTTGATAACGTTTTTCATAAGCTGGGTATGCATGGTCATGGGATTGTACCGGTGTTTCTTGGTCTGGGTTGTAATGTTCCAGGCGCGTTAGCAACAAGAACGTTAGAAACACGAAAACAACGGTTTATATCAGCAACATTGTTAGCTATTGCAGTTCCCTGTATGGCTCAGTTGTCAATGGTATTCGCTATTTTTTCTCAGGATCCAGAATCTTCTATTCTCCCGGTTGAAAGTTGGCAGTATCCTCCAGTAATGTATATATCATTAGTTTTTCTTACCCTTGTAATTTTGTATGTTATTGTAGGTCTTATTTTAAATAAATTTATAAAAGGAGAGAGCCCAGAGATTTTCCTTGAAATCCCACCATATCGCAGACCTAATCTAAAGACGGTACTCAAGAAGACATGGATGCGGATACGTTGGTTTTTAAAAGAAGCAATACCATGGCTTATTTTAGGTGTATTTCTTATAAGCATTTTATATAATCTTGGGTTTATCGATTGGCTTGAAGTTGTATTTGAACCTTTGATGGAGGGGGTTTTTGGTCTACCTGGAGTAGCTTCTATTGTTTTGTTAACAGGTTTTTTACGAAAAGATTTGGCAGTTGGAATGCTACTAGCCCTAACAAGTACTAT
>Ga0209636_10003362_pt1 | contig 16321 bp, 11 predicted proteins | sample DeeMarSWOR152_54_FD_187464 | JGI IMG/M metagenome (GOLD analysis project Ga0209636, IMG submission 187464) | Marine sediment microbial communities from White Oak River estuary, North Carolina - WOR-1-52-54 (SPAdes) (version 2) | ecosystem: Environmental > Aquatic > Marine > Intertidal zone >...
AACAAGGATAATCGGTTGATTATCAGAGCTTATCAAGGCCAGGGAATTAACGGCAAACTGGGGAATGATATAAGGAGTCACTTTGGGCAATCCACTGGCAATCCGGATTTCTTCAACCGTATTGACGAAACGTTTATGGTAACGATCGTGAGGATCGGGCGGATGCGCTCGAAGTCTTTTGAGGATGAATTTTGCTCCGAACTTCCTGGCATCATAAAAGTGGAAAGAGGCAATGAAGATTGAAATGCCTGTATTGATTAAAATGAATTTCAATAAAAAGTCTCCAGGAGGAAACAGTTTAGCGGATAAAAAGAGAGTGATGCCGATTATGAAGGCGGCACTGATGAGACCGATGGCAAAAAAATAGAAGACAAACAAAATGATGAGGAGAAAAAGGCTTTTTTTCCATTGCTGGTGCTGGATGTCATAAAAATCTTGGGAAAATTTTTTTGCCATCCTGAGTTCCGAGAAAAGGCGAAAATTCTAAAATTTTTCCCTCCTTATAGTATATAAAAAGACTCTGAACTGCAAGCTGACATCGGGAGAGGCGAGAATGATTATCATTGGCTGTTATTTGCTAAGATTAGAGCTGGCTGTGGAGTGTCAACGTGTTTGGAGAGAATTCTCATTTTACAAATCAGTATCTCTAATTCATTTGGCGCGATAAAAAAAGAATTTTGTCGTGTAATCAAGGGCTGACTTGATTATAATGTTCTCTATCCTAAGGAAATTGAAAGGAGGAAAAAATGAAGCGGACAAAGCTTGTTCTAGGGTTATTAGCGATTCTTTTGACAGTCCAAATCGTTTTGGCCAGAATTCCAAAGCCTGAAGAAGGTTTAGGATTTAGAGTGGGCACAGAAAGGAAAGTCGCGGATATGCATCAAATCCTCAGTTATTTCCAGAAGCTAGCTAAAGCGAGCGACAGAATCTTGATAAAAGAGGTCGGTAAAACCACTATGGGTAATCCTTTTATCGTGGCTATTATAACCTCTCCAGAAAATCATAAGAACCTCGAAAAATTCCGCCAGTATCAGCAGCTGCTGGCCGATCCTAGAAAAATCTCGGATAAGGAGGCAGAAAAAATCATCTCAGAGGGCAAAGCTGTGGTGATGATCAATTGCTCCATCCATGCTTCTGAGATTGGCGCTTCGCAGATGTCCATGGAGCTTGCCTATAACCTGGCCACCAGGAATGACAAGAAGACTAAGGAAATTCTTGATAGCGTTATTCTGCTTCTTCTTCCCATGCATAATCCTGACGGAATCCAGATGGAGGCAGATTGGTACAAAAAGAATCTGGGGAGCAAGTATGAAGGAAGCCAGATGCCCTGGCTTTATCATAAATATGTGGGCCATGATAACAACAGAGACTGGTACATGTTCACCCAGGTCGAATCTCAGCTTACGATCAAGGTCCATAATGCCTGGCATCCTCAAATCATTCTGGACATGCATCAGATGGGAAGCAAAGGAGCAAGAATTTTTGTTCCTCCTTACGTTGACCCTTATGAGCCTAATATAGATCCCATACTTAGGCAGGAAGTCGCTATGATGGGAACGTTTATCGCTACTGAAATGACTGCCGAAGGCAAAACTGGGGTTATGCATAGTATTTGGTTCGATGCCTGGACTCCTGCCCGGGCTTACCACCATTATCATGGAGGAATCAGGATTTTGACCGAACTTGCTAGTGTGAAGTTGGCCACTCCTATCACGGTTAAATTTGAAGAGCTGGATGACTATACGAAGAAGCCTTCAGTCAAGATGCCACTGCCTTGGAAAGGTGGCAAATGGACGCTAAGAGACATTGTAGACTATGATTATTGCGCAGCCAAAGCAGTGTTGACCAATGCAGCCAGGCTCAGGGAAAATTGGCTCCGCAATTTTTATCGAATACACAAGAAAGCCGTAACTCGGACCAATCCACCCTTTGCCTTTGTCATTCCTGCCGAGCAGAGGGATTTTTCTACAGCTATAAAAATGATGAAGGTGCTGAGAATGGCGGGCGTTGAGATTCATCAAGCTGAGGAATCCTTTTGGGCTGATGGGCATCAATACCCAGAAGGTACCTATATTGTCTATCTGGCTCAGCCATACGGAGGTTTTGCTAAGGCTTTGCTCGAGAATCAGGATTATCCTGATATCAGGGAATATCCAGGTGGTCCTCTCAAAACTCCGTATGATGTGGTAGCTCATACCTTGCCCCTTTTGATGGGAGTTGATGTTACTCGAGTAGAAAAGACTTTTAAGGCAAAGACAGAATTATTGAGCAAAATGATTAAACCCGAAGGCAAAGTGGAGGGAGTTGAAAATGTTTTTGGTTATATGTGGGCGCATAATACGAATGACGAGCTAGTGGCCTTAAACAGATTAGTGAACAAAGGATACAAAGTCTTGTGGATTGCGGAGCCCTTAGAAGACAACGGCAAGACATACCCTTCAGGAATGATGATTGTCAACAATAAGAAAGGCTTGTTAGATGATTTACAATCCATTGTGAAAGACCTTTACGTCCGTTTTGAGGGCATTGAAGCTAAATCCAATATAAAAGCCTATGAATTGAAAAAAGTGAGACTCGGATTGTACAAAAGCTGGACAGCGTCCATGGATGAGGGCTGGACAAGATGGGTTCTTGAACAGTATGAATTCCCTTATCAAAGCGTTTACAATAAGGATGTAAGGAGGGGAAACCTCAATCAGGATTTTGATGTTATCATTTTTCCAGATTTGAGAGAGGAAGCGATTATGAATGGAATTCCAGAAGAACGTATTCCTCCTGAATACGCAGGCGGTATCGGAGATATTGGAGAAAAAAATTTAAAAGAATTCGTCCAGGGAGGAGGAACGATCATTACCCTGAACTCAGCGGCCGAGTTTGCCATGAAGCGATTTTATTTAACCATAGAAAACAGTGTGGCGGACGTGGATAGAAAGGACTTTTTTATACCAGGTTCCATTCTCAAGGTGTTGAATGACACCACTCATCCCATCGCCTACGGATATGAAAGAGATGGAGCGTTGTTCTTCAGGAGAAGTCCTATTTTTGCGGTCAAGGAAGGAAAGAGTGTCGTAAAATATCCTGTTCATAATCCCTTGTTAAGCGGATGGGTCACCGGAGAAAAATACTTGTATGATAAAGGTGCTATTGTTGATGTTCCTTCTGGCAAGGGGAAAATAATCCTTATAGGATTTCCTGTTCTCTACAGGGGACAGGCGCACGCCACATTCAAATATCTTTTTAATTCCATCTATTATGGTGCTGCTGTTTTGGGGTCGGGCCACGCTAACTAATTGATTTTAAGCAAATAAAGGGAAATTTTTCTGCAAATAGATGCCTTAAAGTTACTATTTTGGGGGTAAAATCGTCTGTTTAAAAAACACATGTTGGAATGAGCTATTCAATTACTAGGAAAACGTAGAAGAGATTGATTATTAAACTCACTGGGAAAACAGGTGTACTTCCAAAACTACTTATTCCTTAGAGTGATGTTTTTGCCCATAAAAAGAACGGTTTAAGGCCCCAAGACTGTCATAAATGAGGCTTATTTTATTTAATATCAACTAGATAGTTTGGCCCGACCCCAATATTAGAATATTCTCTTGCTTTTAAGCTGGAGATAGAATAAAAAATACACAATGCCAAGATGGTTGAGTGTTTTTATAACCATATTCGCCTATACGCTTCTTTCCACTGGCTTCGTCCTGATGAAGAAAGGAATTGGCTGGATTGGGTTTAAAGGGAAAAAGGACAAGTCTTTTTATAAAGATCTCTTCTTATGGATCTTAGGATTTGGGTTGATAAATGTCTATATTGTTCCCAACACTATTGCTCTCAAATATTTGACGCCTCATCTCGTCTCCTCAATGGCAGGATGGGGAATCATTGTCATGATCTTTTTCTCTTATCTCCTCTTGAAAGAGAAGCTTTATCGTTCAGATTACTTTTATACCATTCTCATTGTTGTTTCTATTATGTTTCTTCATTTTTTCGAATATCAAGAAAGTGAAGAAAAAGTTGATGTATCTGTGTTGATAGCCGTAGCTTTCCTCCCGCTTTCTCTTTTATTACCTGCAATCTTGAGATTGGTTCCGAAAAGAATAAAAACGATTCTCTTTGCTGCTCTTTCAGGAATTTCCGCTGGATTAATCATTGTGATGATGAAAGTCCTGGTTACTTTTTTAGGGTTTGATGTCCCTTCTTATCTCGCCTCGCCTTATTTCTATTTGTACCTATTCTTTTCGCTCGCTGCTTTCATAACCCTGCAGGTGGCCTATAAATTGGGCCAGATGATGACCGTCGGACCTATTCAGTATTCGGCCACAATCGTCTATCCTGCACTCTGTTCTATTTTAATTTTTGGCAAGCATATCAACCTAGTGCAGATAATTGCAATTTCAACCATTATTTTTTCTGTTGTCGCTATTCTGAAAAAACATTAATCGCTCTTTTTTCTTGAAAATCTTATCATTCTTAACGAATTCCCATCTTTGTTCTTTGAATAAGAAATTCAAATGATAAAAATTAAATAGTTGCCATGAATTTTGGTAAGGAAGCAGTAGATTATTAACTTATGGTTTTAATTTTAGAGGTAAAAATGAAAAAAATATTATTGAGGGAGATGTTTATTTTTTTTCTTCCTTTTTTTGCTCCTCTTTGTTTTCTGTTTTCTCTTCTTCTATCTTCCAGTCTTTTGCTTCTTCCGGAAATTCCTCGAGAAATTCTGAATTGACTTTGAAGAGATAATCGAGTTTAGCGTTTTTTACCACCACTTTTTTCGCCTCTTTATCTTCTGAACCAACACGTACTGCAATTTCCTTTATTTTTTCTGAATCATCGTCTTCTTTAGTCCAGATTTTGATTTCAGCTTGAGGATTGTCTAGACCGTAATCTTTTAAGTTTAAGGGAGGGTCGATGAACTCATCGGCTTCCAAGCTTTCGATCTTGCGGATGAACTTCATGATCTTTTCTCCATCAGCCTCTTCTTTTTCTGGAGATTCGAAGCGCCATTTGTTCTCTTCGTCTTTTAATACCTTGAGCTCAAGCTTTTCCTTTTTTAGATAAAGCCGGTCAGCTTCCCAACTGTAAAAATCGGCTACCTCTTTTTCCCTTAATTTATCTGCCTCTTTCTCTAAGTTGGAAAGAACATCGTCTTCGGCAGCTATTATTTTGGAGGAGAGAGAACTTGTGGCGTAGACTTTGCCCTCCGTCTTCTGGAGGAAAAAAGTTACTTCTTGATTGGCTAAAGGCATTCCCAGAGTTATCTCATACTGAGGCTTATCCAGCGCATACTTTTTTAATTCTTCCTTATTCTTTTCTTCCGAGATAAATTTCTCGGCTTTCAGGTTAGAGAGGGAAGAGAGGATATCGTCGATTTTACTCTTCTCGGCTAAAGCTTTGACTGGTTTTTCAAAGTGCCATTCATCTTCTTTTTTTATAACTTCCCACTGGCTCTCTTTTGTTCGGAGCCTGATGTTTTTGACCTCATCTGTCTCAAATTTAAAAATATCCTTCTGGCGGAAATCAAATACTTTTTTCTCCAGCAGACTTTTCAGGTGACTGGGGATGAGGACAACCCTTAGTTCATCTTCCCTTTTCGCAAAAAAAGTGCTGTCCAGAGGATTTTCCATGCCGAGCAGGATTTTCAAGGGTTCGCTTTTATTCTTATACCAGAGAGTTATTTCTTTTTGAGGGATATTGTATTTCGAGAGATCTTCTGGTTCTTCCTCGACCACCCGGTCCAGACTAAGCTCTGAAAAATCTTCAGCCAGGCGGTTGACTTCATGCTTATCTGCCTTTGCTTGTAGGGGCGTGGTGATGAGCCATTCTCCTTTTTCATCCTTCAGGAAGGAGATGGTTTCATCCTCTTTTTTTAAGGTAATTTTTTGAACATCATCGGAAAGAAGCGCGACCAATTTTTCTTCTTCATCGCCCTTGCTTTTTTTAATAAAGTCAAGGAAAAGGGCGAGAGCAATCAATATTAAAAAGATGGCGAAGAGAATAAGGGTGGTCTTGAATTTCATTTTGCTCTTCTCCTTACCCAGACAGAGATTCCGGTGATAAGAACAATCAGGGGAAGGATAATGATAGAGGTGAAGAAGATCATCCTACCCTGAGAGGGAGTGAGCTGTATGGTGCGGGGTGAAGATGTTTTAGGCTGGATGGAGATAAGGTCAGCTTCTTCGGTCAGCCAATTCACAGTGTTCAGGAAGAAATTTCCGTTCCCGGAGAGATTGTAATAACCATTAGAAGCAAAATCTGAATCGCCAAATACAGCTAGCCGTCCTTCCTTTTCCACTTCTTCCTCTTCTCTCTCTTTTGCCTTTTCTGTTTCAACTTTCTTTTCTTCCTCTACTTTTTCTTCCTCTGTTTTCTCTTCTTCTTTCTTTTCTTCAGCTTTAGCTTTTATGGTGGCCACGGCTGCTATCGGAATAGGCCCCAATTTGTCTTTTTTCTCATTAAAGGCAACCTCACTCTGATCAAGCTCTCTCTCAGACCAGGAACGAGCGCTGCTCTTGGCCAAGACTGAGGTTGAAATGCCTTCAGGCTTATCTTCGGCCACATCTACTGAGCGGGCATAGGGATAGAAGGTGGCGTAGCGGAAGTTTTTGGTGATTTCGTGGTTTTCGTAATCACTCACCACAGGCATGAAATAATCTCCGCCTAAAAGACGCGAAACTGTATCCACGATTAAGTCATCCTCGAGTTTGAAGCCCCAAGGCTCAAGGAATGATTTAAGGCCTGGCGCGTTTTCGGGATCGACCATTAAGAAGATTCTCCCTCCATCTTGGAGGTAATTTTTAATGGTCTCAAGCTCGTTGGGAAGGAGGTCCTTTCCAGGCCCGGGAATGACCAGCAGAGCACAATCTTCAGGGAAAGTATCAGCCAGGGCTAAAGTCTGCTTTTTCACTTCATAACCAAGCTTTTCCATTTCCTCTTTAGCCAGTGAATAGCCTCTCTCCTCTGTCTCTTCTATACTCGCTTCCCCATGACCCTCCAGAAAAAAGATGACTTTTTTCTCTTCTCTGGTGACTTTGATGATCGCATTGGTTAGATCTTCTTCAATGGTGGAAGTTATGCGGCTATCTTTTTCTTTGCTTTCAAAGATAGTTGTCCCATCTGCGGTAACTTCGTATCTTTTAACCAGGCCAGGATTTTTGTCAGGATCGATGAATTCGTATTTTATTTTTTTGGAATGATAAGCGTAGATTTTCATCAGGTTTTCCATTTTGGAACGGCTAAAATTTTCCTCTCTAAAGAAACACTGGATCCTCACTTCATCTTTCAGATTCTTTAAGACTTTAACGGATTGGTCGGATAGACTGTGGAATTTGCTCTCAGTGAAGTCGAACCGGTAGTGATTCCTAGCCAGAAGATAATTGATGACCACTAGGATGGCCAGAATAAGGACTATGATGAGAAAAAGGTTGCTGGAATAAATGAAGGATTTTCGTTTAAAGCTCTGTTTCAAAAGGGAAAGGTTAAGGGTGATGTACACGGCCAGGGAGGCAACTCCTAACAGGGCAATAACGAGGGCAATGGTTTTTTTATAGGGCCAGACTCTTATTGAAACTAAGGATAAAAAGATCAGGGCTAAACCGATATAGTTCAGGTATTTTTTAATTTTTTCCATGGTTCACCTCCACCTTCTGGATTGAAGCACGGAGTGAGTCAAGAAGAGACCGAAAAAGGCGAAACTGAGGTAGTAGATAATATCCGTGGTGTCCAAAATTCCTCTGGTCAGGTCATCAAAATGTTGGAAAAATGATAGATAATTGAGAACGTCTTTCCACATTCCTCCGGCTGCATAAGAGGCCCAGTTCAATATCCAGAAAAGAAGAAGAACTCCAAAGGTGAGAATGGCTGAAACAATCTGGTTCTCAGTTAGAGAAGAGAAGAAAATGCCCACTGCAATAAAGGCTACTCCCATCAAGAATAAACCAAGGTAGCCGCTGAGGAGGGGAGCAAGCTCAGGATTCCCGTAAGCAAAGGTAAAGATAGAAAGAATACCGGTTAGAAGCAGCATAATGGCTAGCACAGCAAGAGCGGCAAAATATTTTCCGAGGATGATTTGGTTTACAGAAATCGGAGAAGTGTAGAGCAATTCATCGGTTCCGATTTTCTTTTCTTCCGAGAAAAGGCGCATGGTCAGGAGAGGCAGCATGAGGAGGAGGATGATGCTTATGTTGTGGAATAAAGGGGAGTAGACCATTTGGTTGATATTGAGCTGCTGGAAATAAGCGGGATTTCGGGCTAATTGCAGAGATTGGGAGTTAAACCACCAGATAAGACTGTAGAAGAAGAATCCTACTAGGACTAAAAAGACGGTGATGGCTACATAGGCGATAGGGGAAGTGAAGTAAGTTTTGATTTCTTTCTTGGTGATGGCCCATATATTTTTCATTGTTCAACACCTCCTGAGATCACCTTGAGATACATGTCTTCGATGTTCATGGCAAGGGGTTTCATCTCGATGAGTCCTAAGTTGTTTTTGACTATGGACTTGGTGACTTCATCTCTCAAGTCTTTTTCCTGGCTCCATTCTAGGTAAATTTCGTTATCTCTCCTGGTGACCTTTTCAACGGATGCAATCTCCTTTAACAAAGCAATGGCTTTTTTCGTCTCTTTGACTTTGACGATTATTCCATCTTTTTCTTTAAGGGAAGCAGTGAGATCTTCTAAAGAGCCAGAAGCCATAAGCTGGCCTTCATTAATGATTATCACCCCGTCGCAGGTCTGAGTGACTTCGGCCAGGATGTGAGTCGAAAGCATGATGGTGCGTTTCCCCTTCAGCGATTTTATAAGATGACGGATTTCTATAATCTGGGCCGGGTCAAGACCGATAGTGGGCTCATCAAGGATGAGAACTTGAGGGTCGTGAATGAGAGCTTGAGCGATGCCGACGCGCTGTTTAAATCCCCGAGAGATATTTTTAATGAGTCTATCTTTGACTGTTTTAAGTCCGCTTATTTCTATAGATTTCTCCACGGCTTTTTTTCTCTTAGGAGTAGGAATTTGTTTAATTTCTGCGGTAAAGCTCAAGTAAGAATGGACTGTCATCTCTGGATAAAGAGGTAAATTTTCAGGTAGGTAGCCGATAATTTTTTTAACTTCATTAGGCTGCTCGAAGACATCAAATCCGGCCACAGTCGCTGTGCCATCAGTGGCAGGCAAATAACCTGTTAAAATTCTCATAGTTGTTGTTTTTCCGGCTGCATTGGGTCCCAGAAGTCCCCAAATTTTCCCCTTTTCGACTTTAAAACTCAGGTTTTTAACTGCCAATAAATCACCATATTTTTTGGTGAGATGTCCGACTTCAATCATTTTCTTGGAACCTCCTCTATATTCATAACTCGATTTGAGTAATAAATAGTAAAGTGTAAAAGTAAGAAGTAAATAGTAAATACTCAGTAATTTTTAGTCAACAACCTTGAAGCATGCTTTTGACTATTCCTATTCTATTCTAACTCTTATTCTCTCCTTTTTTGTTTCTTATGTAAGCATATCTACATTCTTTCTGGGAGAGGAATTCCTAGAAGAGAAAATGCTTTGCCAAGCACTTCTTTGACGTAATAGATGGTGAGGATGCGGATTTTTTTTATCTCGCTGTTTTCGGCACCCAAAATGGAATAGAGATGGTAGTAGGTATTAAATTTTTGACAGAGATTGAAAGAGAATTTAGCCAAGTGAGAGAACTCCAGGGAGTGGATAGAGTGCAGGATTTCTTCTTCGAATTGAGAAGCGTAAATAATAAGATCCCAGAAATGAGCCGCCTCTTCATCGGATAGGACTTCAAGAGGAATTTCAGCGGAGGAGAGAAGATTTTGAATATCTTTTTCTCCAAAGCCTTCTCTTTTTTTGAGCTTGCGGAAAATACTGTTGAGTCGGACCAAAGTGTATTGAAGGTAAGGGCCTGTTTCCCCTTCGAAATTAAGGGCTTCATCGAAATCAAAGACGATGAGCGAATTCCGGGCGTATTTGAGCATGAAATAGCGAAGAGCCCCACAGGCAATCTGGTGAGCAATGGAAGTTTTTTGAGTTTCAGTAAATTCAGGATTTCTTTTTTCCACCTCTACCCAAGCCTTTTCTTCCAGCCGATCAATGAGATCGTCAGCTTTTATACCCAAGCCTTTTCTTCCTGAGACCTCAAGAAAACTCTTCTCTTCATCTTCTTTGGAGACTTCGAGGTTCAATTCTTTCCAGCTTTTTGGAGAAAGAGCCACCATTTCATAAGAGAAATGGATGGATTTTTCAGCCTGTTTAAAGTATTTCAAAGATTTTAACCCCTGGACAACGATCTTCTGCAGATAGGCCTGTCTTATGTCGATGACGTTGTAAACCTGACTTCCCTTCCCAAACTGTGGGAAATCGTTTTTAGAGGAAGAAGCCGTTATCCAGATTGTTTGGTCATCCTCTTCGATAAAAGGCTCATAATAGAAATCTATGCCCAGAAGGCCAAACTTCCAGAGCTGATAGGCAATGTCTTTTCCCACATAAGTCACTGTCCCATCAGAGCGGACGATGACTTTTTCCTTTTGGGCTTCATATTCGGTCTCCATGACCCAACAGTCTTTGTTAGGACCGCTTGAGGCAAGATATACGGCCTTTTGCTTTTTTAGCAACGAAAAAGCTTTCTCCCAAAACTTGAGGGCAAGGATATCGCTTTCACAGGGTAGAAGGTCATAGGTCACCCCGATTCTACCCATAGTCTGAAGATGAGCTTTGAGGATTCGGCGGGAGATGTGTCGGGCCATCTCCACTTCTGGGTTCTTTCTTTCCTCAATCTTTCTGAGAATCTCAGACCTGCGTTTTTGAGCTTCCGGATTTTTCTCGAAATAAGCGGAGACCTTTCCATAAAGGTCCCAGCAGTAATAATCGAATTTTTCTTTGATTTTCTCGATATCGGATAAACTCTTCTTCTCCATATCCATGAATCCGAAGACCACATCCCCAACTTGAACACCGGTGTCGTCGACGTAATTTTGAACCTCGACTTTTTCACCCTTGTATTTCAGACAACGAACCAGAGTGTCTCCCAAGCAGGCATTTCTTAAATGGCCGATATGAGCAGCTTTGTTGGGATTGATATTGGTATGCTCAACGATAATATGCTCTTCTTCAGGGTATAAGGAGGAGTCCTCAAGAGCGAGAAGCTGTTGGGAAAAGAAGTTTTTCTTATCGAGGAAAAGATTGATGTATCCAGGGCCTGCGACTTCAATCTTTTCTATTCCCTCAAGAGGTGAAATAAGTTCGACGATTTCTTGGGCAACTTCCCGTGGTTGGGCCTTCTTTTTTTTAGCCAGCTCGAAGGGAAAATTAAGAGCCAGATCTCCATACTTCGCTTGAGGAGGATAGCTTATATCTAATTCCTCGGGGGATAGGGAATATTTTCCCTTTAATTTTTCGTAGAGCTTTTCTTTAAGAGAGGTTTTGTATCTCAGCATGGTTTTTAATTATAGCAAATTTAAAATAAATGATAAAAAGGTACTGCCCTCATTTTTTCTTGCATCCCTAAAAGTAATGTGATAGTAAATTAATTTCAAAGAAATAAGACCATGAAAAGAACTCGCCTCTATGCTGTTCATAAAAAGCTTGGGGGGAAAATGATAGAATTTTTTGGCTGGGAGATGCCTGTTGAATTTAAAGGAATCATAGATGAACATTTAGCTGTCCGTGAGCAGGCCGGGCTTTTTGATGTCAGCCACATGGGTGAAATCGTTATCTCCGGAAAACAAGCTCTTGATTTTGTCCAGTATTTAACTCCCAATGATGCTGCCCGGTTAGTAACGGGGAAAGCACAGTATTCAGCTTTAACCACACCCCAGGGAACTTTTGTGGATGACCTGCTGGTCTACTGCTTAGATGAGGAGAAATATCTGTTAGTGGTTAATGCCGCCAATTCTGACAAGGACTACGAATGGATTCTCAGCCACCAAAAGGGATTCGAGGCCGAGGTCGAGAATAAAAGCGCTGATTACACCCAGATTGCTCTGCAAGGTCCTAAAGCTATGGAAATTCTCGAGCCTTTGATCGAGATTAATCTAGAGGAGCTGAAGTCTTTCCGGTTTGACTGGGGTAAGATAGAAGGAGAAGATATCTTAGTTTCGCGAACTGGATACACCGGAGAAGATGGTTTTGAAATATACACTCTATCCCTGCAGCCCGAAAATATCTGGGATGCTATTTTAGAGAGGGGAAAAGCTTACGGTCTCCTTCCCGTAGGACTGGGAGCACGGGATACACTGCGCTTAGAGGCCAATCTTATGCTCTACGGTAATGATATCGATGAGGCAACAACGGTTCTGGAGGCTGGTTTAGGATGGCTCATTAAATTCAAAAAAGGAGAATTTCTCGGTAAAGAGGCGCTTCTTAAACAGAAAGAAGAAGGAGTTAAAAGGAAACTCGTGGGATTTGAAGTTGTCGAGAGGGGAATAGCGCGCCCTCATTATCCAGTTTATGTAAAGGGTGAAAAGGTCTCAGAAGTGACTTCCGGAACATTTTCTCCTTATTTTAAGAAGGCCATCGGTCTGACCTATCTTCCCTTAGACTGCACGGAAATAGGAACAGAATTTGAGATAGATATTCGAGGTAAAAGAAAAGCCCAAGTGGTACCGACTCCTTTTTATAAGAGAGCCGATAAAAACTAAACTGGAGAGAATTACGAGAAGGCCGAAAGGAGAATGGCGTTAAAAATCTGAACGGAGCGAAGCCATTCCCAAAAACCTATTCAAAGACTTTCTGCTGTAAAGGATTTGGAACTGCTTACAGTGAAGACCTGGTTGTTGATTATTAACCAGTGACCATTTAATATATAATCCTTATTCTTGACTATTTTCTATATTGAGGAGGCAGGATATGTATCCGGATGATTTTTATTACACTAAAGACCATGAATGGGCTCAAATAAAAGAGGGTATGGCGACAGTAGGCATTACCGATTTTGCTCAGAAGCAATTGGGAGATGTTGTCTATGTGGAATTACCTAAGGTCGGGACTCAATTAGAATTTCATCAGTCTATTGGCGTTGTGGAATCCGTTAAAGCCGTCTCTGATATCTACTCTCCTCTTTCAGGTGAGGTTGTTGCCGTCAACGAAGAATTGAATGATTCTCCTGAGCTTATCAATGAAGACCCTCACGGAAAAGGCTGGATTATCCGATTAAAAATTAAAGATGAAGAGGAGACCGAAAAATTAATGTCAGCCACAGAATATGAGAAATTCATAGAAGGCATTGAAGACTAAGATTATGGGAAAAGGATAGAGTTATAAAAAAGATGAGTTACACTTCTCTGAGCGAAAAAGATAAAAAAGAGATGATAGCCAAGATCGGTGTCACCTCTGTTGAAGAACTTTTTCGTTCTGTCCCTGAAGATTTGAGGTTAAAAAAGGCATTGAGCGTTCCTCCCTCCTTAGGTGAGCAAGAACTGCTTTCTTATTTTGAGAAAATTCGAACTCAGAATAAATATTTCGAATACCTATCTTTTCTAGGTGGAGGTGCCTACAATCATTTTATTCCTTATGTCGTCGATTATCTAAGTTCCAGGGGAGAATTCTTAACGCCTTACACACCTTATCAGCCTGAAGTCAGCCAAGGAACTCTCCAGATAATTTTTGAATTTCAAACCCTCATCTGCCAGCTCACAGGCATGGATATTGCTAATGCCTCTCTGTATGATGGCGCTTCGGCAGCAGCAGAGGCAGTTCTCATGGCTTATCGCCTTAAAGGAAAGTCAAGGGCATTGATAGCCAGGACTCTTCACCCCCAATACAGAGAAGTCATCAAAACCTATGTTAAAAATATGGCCATTGAGGTCGAGGAGATCGATTACTCCTCGAGCGGAGAGATCGATTTTGAAGATTTGAAAAAGAAGATCGACCAAGAAACGAGTGCAGTTGTTTGTCAATCGCCTAACTTCCTGGGTGTTATCGAGAATATAGAAAAGATTTCAGAACTCGCCCACAATAATCAATCACTCTGTACCGTAGTTATAGCAGAACCTGCCTCCCTGGGATTATTAGAAGCACCTGGAAAGCTTGGAGCCGACATTGTGACCGGAGAAGGTCAATCTTTGGGAATTCCTCTCAGTTTTGGTGGGCCTTACTTGGGCTTTATGGCTTGCAATAAAGATTTCATCAGGCAGCTTCCCGGCCGAATCTCTGGTCAGACATCCGATGTAGAAGGACGAAGAGGATTTGTTCTCGCCTTGTCCACCAGAGAACAACACATTAGAAGAGAAAGAGCCACTTCCAATATTTGTACAAATCAGGCCTGGTGTGCCTTGAGGGCGACGATATTTTTAGAAACCCTGGGCAGGGAAGGATTCAAGGAGCTTGCCTGGCAAAACATCCAAAAGGCTAATTATACCCTGGAAAAGCTCAGTCAATTGAAAGGTGTAAGGAGCAGATTCAGCGGAAGCATTTTTAATGAATTCGTTCTTCAATTTTCTCTGGAATGGACCAAAATAGAAGAGTTCCTTAAGCAAAAAAATATAATCGCCGGTCTAAACCTTGAGGAATTCTACCCCGAACTCAAAAATTGTGCTTTATTTTGTGTGACAGAAATGCATAAGAAAGAAGATATTGATAAATTGGTCGAATTTATAAACGAGGCTTTGAGTGAAAAATGATTCGCGAACCACTGATTTTTGAGATAAGCGCCGAAGGAAAGAAAGCCTTTTCTTTTCCCAAGCTTGATGTCCCCTTAAATAAAGAAATTCTTAAGAATATTCCCACCAGAGGTAAAATTGAAGACTTTCCTCAGGTTTCAGAAGTGGAAATAATCCGTCATTTCACCCGCCTATCCCAGACGAATCATTGTGTTGATATCGGTTTTTATCCTCTCGGCTCATGCACCGTGAAGTACAACCCTAAAATCAACGAAAAAGTGGCTTCCTCTTCAGAGTTTGTTTCCTCTCATCCTTTGGCGCCTCTTGAGCTCATCCAAGGAAATCTTGAGATTCTCAAAAGAACCGAGGAGCTTCTGGCAGAAATAACAGGCATGAATGCTTTTACCCTGCAACCATCTGCTGGAGCTCAGGGAGAGCTGGTGGGGATGATGCTAATCCGGGCTTTCCATGAAGAGACGAGAAATCCAAGAAAAATTGTCCTTATTCCTGACTCAGCTCATGGGACAAATCCTTCGAGTGCCCATGTATGCGGCTATCAAGTGAGAGAAATAAAGTCCAACCAAAAAGGAACAATCGATATTGATGACCTCTCTCAGAACATGACAAATGAAGTGGCTGCTTTGATGGTCACGAACCCCAATACCTTGGGAATTTTTGAGAACGAAATAAAAAAGATAACTCACATCGTGCACTCCAAAGGTGGATTTGTCTACATGGATGGAGCCAACATGAATGCCCTTACGGGAATCTGCCGACCAGGAGACATGGATGTTGATGTTATTCATCTCAATCTGCACAAGACATTTTCGACTCCTCATGGCGGTGGAGGTCCTGGAGCTGGGCCGGTCGGAGTGAATAAAAAACTGGAGCCCTTTCTTCCTCTTCCACTTATCGAACGGAAAGGAAAGCAATGCATTCTCAATTTCAGCCGTCCCAAAAGCATTGGCAGAGTAAGAAGTTTCTTCGGGAATTTTCTGGTTGTTGTCAAAGCCCTAAGCTATATTCTATCCCTTGGCCCCGAGGGACTTCGGGAAATATCAGAGATTGCTGTTTTGAATTCGAATTATGTACGGAAGAGCTTAGAACAGGATTACTATCTGAAATACCAGACACCTACTCTCCATGAATGTGTTTTTTCGGATAAATTTCAGAGAGAGCACGGAATTCAAAACATCGATATTGCCAAAAGGCTGATTGATTTTGGGCTTCATCCTCCGACCATGTCTTTCCCTCTGATTGTTCATGGAGCCCTGATGACTGAGCCAACTGAAACAGAAAGTAAAAGGGACCTAGACCTTTTTATCGAAGCCATGAAACAGATAGCCAAGGAAGCAAAGGAAAATCCAGAGATACTCAAATCTGCACCCCATATATCTTATGTTCGACGATTGGATGAAACTGCTGCTGCCCGAAATCCTGTTTTGAGATGGAGTCATTCGCAAGGCGAGGGAGAAGAGGAGAAATAATTTGGATAGGTTAGCAGAGAAAAAAGTGACCCTACAGAACCTCATCATGAATCTGCAGGAATTCTGGGCTAAACAAGGGTGCTATCTGGCTCCTTCTTACGATCTTGAAGTTGGTGCTGGAACCATGACTCCTGATACTTTCTTTAGAGTTTTGGACAAGAAACCCTGGAAAGTTGCTTATGTCCAGCCTTCGCGTAGGCCAACCGATGGGAGATTCGGCGATAATCCCAA
>Ga0209636_10003363_pt1 | contig 16320 bp, 11 predicted proteins | sample DeeMarSWOR152_54_FD_187464 | JGI IMG/M metagenome (GOLD analysis project Ga0209636, IMG submission 187464) | Marine sediment microbial communities from White Oak River estuary, North Carolina - WOR-1-52-54 (SPAdes) (version 2) | ecosystem: Environmental > Aquatic > Marine > Intertidal zone >...
CGTCGAGCACATGGAGACCACATCAGAAAAACCAAAACCAAAACATTCTTTTGAGAAAGGAGAGGCTGTGCGTATTATCGACGGTCCTTTTTTCAACTTTAACGGAATTGTGGAAGAAGTCAACCAGGAGAAAAACACTTTGAAGGTTTTGGTCACCATATTCGGTCGTTCCACCCCTGTAGAATTAGAGTTTTTACAGGTGGAGAAGATATAGGAGAGAAAAGATGGCCAAAGAAGTTGTTGCGAACATTAAACTGCAGATTGAGGCAGGACAAGCAAGTCCGGCTCCTCCTGTTGGTCCAGCACTCGGTCAGCACAACGTTAACATCATGGATTTCGTGCGCCAATTCAATGATAAGACAAATAAAATGGATGCGGGAACCGTCATTCCAGTAGTAATTTCTGTATATAAAGACAGAACGTTCAGCTTTATCATGAAATCGCCCCCGGCATCCTTTCTTCTCAAAAAAGCAGCCGGTATCGCTAAAGGGTCTGGCGAACCAAATAAGGAAAAAGTGGGAAAAGTGACAGATAAACAGATAGAAGAAATCGCTAAAGTAAAGATGCAGGACCTGAATGCCAATGATTTGAATGCAGCAAAAAAAATTATCGCAGGAACAGCTAAAAACATGGGATTGGAGATCATCAGTGGCTAAAAAAGGGAAAAAATATAATAAGGCTAAAGAATTGTTGGAAAAACAAGAATACACTTTAGAAGAGGCTGTGAATCTCGTGAAAAAAATGAGTTTTGTGAAATTCGATGAGTCCGTGGATGTATCCATGCGTTTAGGCGTAGATCCAAAACATTCAGATCAGATGGTGAGAGGAACCGTGGTTCTTCCCAATGGAACGGGTAAAACTAAAAAGATTTGCGTGATCGCAACGGGAGAGAAAATCAAGGAAGCAGAAGAGGCTGGGGGAGATCATGTGGGAGGTGAGGACTTGGTGGAGAAAATCTCCAAGGGATGGACAGATTTCGATGCTGTTGTTGCCACTCCAGATATGATGAAAAGCGTCGGAAAATTAGGGCGAATTCTTGGCCCTAAGGGTTTGATGCCAAATCCGAAGACGGGGACTGTGACATTCGAAGTCAAGAAAGCTATCGACGAAATTAAATCCGGTCGAGTGGAATTTCGCGTTGACAAAACAGCCATTATTCATTCTTTGGTTGGGAAAGTTTCGTTTCCTGATGATAAACTCGTAGAAAACATCAAAGCTTTTATCCAGGCAGTTATCCATGCCAAACCTCCAGCAGCAAAGGGAAAGTATATCCGGAACATCTATATTTCTTCGACCATGGGACCTTCTTTAAAGCTCTCTGAGAGTGTATTGGAACGGTAGGAGAAAGAGGAATGAATGTGAACCAACAGAAAAAAGATGATTTGATAAAAGAAATCAACGCAAGTTTTGAAAGCCACGATACCTTTTTTCTTTTCGATTTTATGAATATGCCCGTTTCCCAATCAGTAGAATTGAGGAGAAAATTACGCGAGCATTCCTGCACGTTCAAGGTAGTGAAAAATCGTTTGGCTCTGAGAGCGTTTAAAGAGGAAATGCCAGAGGATTTGAAAACCTATTTTCGGGGGCCGACAGCAATAGCTTTTGCTTCTGAAAATCCTTTACAGCTTGCCCGTCTGATTAAGGATTTTTCTGATCAGCATAAAATTCTCAAATTTAAAGCGGGTTTATTGGAAGGTCATTTCCTTCCAGAAGAAAAATTTGCAGAAGTAGCCAATTTGACTTCTCGAGATAGCCTGGTTGTAAAGTTCGGGTTTATAATGGCATATCATTTGATAAAATTTTTGCGGACTTGGCAAGCCCCTACGGAGAGTCTAGGCCGGTTGTTAAGTCAAATTAAACCAAAAAAATAGGGTTGGAGGTAAAAATGCCCAAAGCACAAACAAATGACACCAAAGAAACCACGAAGACAAAGAAAGAAAAATCAAAATTGAGCAAGGAACAGTTTTTTGAGCATCTGGATAACCTGACAATTTTAGAGTTGGCTGATTATATTAAGGAATTTGAAGAAAGATACGGAGTGAGCGCAGCTGCAGCGGTACCCATGGCTGTTCCTGGTGCTGTTTCTCCCCAAGCGGAAGCTCAAGCAGAAGAAGAAAAAACCGAATTTACGGTTGTCTTGAAAAGCGTAGGCGATAAGAAGATCAACGTCATCAAAACCGTTAGAGAAGTAACGAGCCTAGGCTTGAAAGAAGCCAAAGATTTAGTTGACAGCGCACCAAAACCAGTTAAAGAGAATGTTTCAAAAGAAGAGGCTGAAGAAATCAAGAAAAAATTTGAAGACGTGGGGGCTGAGATCGAGGTACAATAAATATTATTTGGGAGCCTAAAATGAACGAACATAGCGAGCATATTTACCGGAAAAGACTTAACTTTTCAAAAATTGAAAGTGTTTTTCCTATGCCTGACCTTTTGGCCATACAAAAATATTCCTATTCAGATTTCCTTCAGATGGAATTGTTACCTGAAGAGAGGAAAGACATCGGACTTCAGGCTGCGTTTAGAGACATTTTTCCTGTATCCGATTTCAAAGAAACCACACAGCTCGATTTCATCAACTACTCTATCGGCAATTGGGAATGCAAGTGTGGACGATTAAAGGGCGTCGAAAATGCCAGAAGGAAGTGTATGGGATGTGACACTCTCTTGCCTCCGGATGTTGAGCTGACCGAAAAAGAGATCTGTCCCTACTGTGGCAGCATAAAAAAGATTGAAGTTCCTCTCTGCGATCACTGTGGAGACAATGTGAATCTTAAGCTGAAGTACACGCCTAATGAATGTCTCCAGAAAGGCTACACCTTTTCCGTTCCTCTCAGGATAAAGGTAAGACTGATTTCGTGGGAAAAGGATCCAAACACAAAGGCAAAAAGACTGAAACACATCAAAGAACAAGAAGTGTACTTCGGAGATATTCCCCTCATGACAGATAAAGGAACCTTCATCTTCAACGGAATTGAGAGGGTTGTAGTCAGCCAGCTTCAGAGATCACCCGGTGCTTTTTTCCGGCCAGGAGATGCAAAAGGTTTTTTTATCGGGAAAATTATCCCTTATAGGGGAGCTTGGGTTGAGTTTGAATATGATACCAAAAATATCCTGTATGCCCGTTTGGATAGAAAGAAGAAATTTTTAGCGAGTGTATTTCTAAGAGCTCTCGGATTCGGTTCTGACGCAGAGATTCTTCGCCTGTTTTTTAAGGTTTATAAAGTGTTTTCCGAAAAGGGACAATTATTGTGGGAAGTATCCGAGAATTTAATTGGAAAAACTCTCAGCAGAGACGTTATCGATCATTCTTCGAAGAAAGTAATCCTGGAGGCAAAGAAGAAAATCAGCCAGGAAGACGTCGAAACTTTTAAAAAAAATAAGATTGAAAAAGTCCCCCTTTTGAATAAAGAATTTAAAGGGGCGTGGTCCATTTCCTCAGTAGAAGGTGTCATTAAGAGTCTCGAACTGCTTGATGAAAAGAAGCTGGATCAGCTAAGCCAAATCAAGGAGCCGATTGACCTCTTTTTTCCCGATGAAGATGAGTCTGCTAATCTCATCATCAACACGCTCCGGAAAGACCATACCAAAGATACGAACCAAGCACTTGGCGAGATATATAAGAAGTTACGACCAGGGGAGCCTCATACCTTGGAAAGCGCTCATACCCTTTTCCATAATTTGTTTTTTAATCCCCAGAAGTACAACTTTTCCAGAATCGGTCGTCTAAAGATGAACATCAAATTAGATATGGACTCGCCACTGGAAGAGAAAACGTTAGCTCCCTTGGATTTTGTTGAAGTGATCAAATATGTGTTTCGTCTCAGATCCGGAGAAGGAGAGGTGGATGACATCGACCATCTCGGTAATAGGCGAGTTCGATCTGTGGGTGAGCTTGTAGAAAATGCGTTTCGCATTGGATTGACGCGAATGGAAAGAACCATAAAAGAGAAGATGACGATAGCCACAGATCTGGCTTCTGCCATGCCTCAAGATCTGATTAATTCCAAACCCGTGATTGCGGCTCTTAAGGAATTTTTCGGAAGCTCTCAGCTTTCTCAATTCATGGACCAGATAAATAGCCTTGCTGAGGTCACCCATAAGCGGCGTTTAAGTGCATTAGGCCCTGGAGGATTGAGCCGGGAGAGGGCCGGATTTGAGGTGAGAGATATCCAGGGATCCCATTATGGCCGGATATGTCCGATCGAAACACCCGAGGGCCCAAACATTGGTCTGATTTCCTCTCTAAGCTGTTATGCGCGCGTGAATGAGTTTGGCTTTGTGGAAACTCCCTATCGCAAAGTCAAAAATGGGAAGGTGATCGACTACGTGAAAATCCTCCATCCTGGGAGCAGTTCTTTTAGGGTCGGAGAAGTAATTGAGGAGAAGGAGCTGAACAAAGAGATAAGAAAGTTGAAGAGTAGCAGCAGTAAACAACTTCCGGTATCTGATCCTTATTGTTTTTATCTAACAGCTTGGGAAGAAGAGAAATATAACATCGCACAGGCGAATGCTCCGATCGATGAGAAAGGAAGTTTTGTAAACGAACTTGTGAGCGCCAGACAGGCAGGGAATCCTAAAATGTTGCCCAGGGAACAAATTGATTACATCGATGTGTCTCCCAAACAGCTGGTATCTTTTTCTGCCTCTCTCATTCCATTCTTGGAGCACGATGATGCAAACAGAGCATTGATGGGATCAAACATGCAGAGACAAGCTGTTCCTCTTCTCAAGCCTGAGGCGCCATTGGTAGGCACAGGAATCGAGCATCTCGTTGCTAAAGGCTCAGGAGATGTCATCATCTGTAAGCGCACTGGAGTGGTGGAATTCGTTGATGCAGACAGAATCTTGGTTCGAGTGAACGAAAAAGACGGTTCAAGTAAGCATGAAGTTGGAACGGACTTGTATCTTTTGACCAAATTCTTGAGAACCAATCAGAACACCTGCCTCTCTCACCGTCCAGTGGTGAGAAAGGGCGATTCAGTACAGGAAGGTCAGGTTTTAGCCGACAGTTCTTGTACAGACCTCGGAGAACTTTCCCTGGGTCGTAACGTTCTTTGTGCTTTTATGCCTTGGAGAGGATATAACTTTGAGGACGCTATCATTGTCAGTGAAAAATTGATCAAAGATGACATATTTACTTCCATCCATATCGTTGAGGAATCTCTCGAAGCCCGCGATACAAAATTGGGGCCCGAAGAAATCACGAGAGACATTCCCAATGTTCCCGAGAACGTTCTGCGTAATTTGGACGAGAATGGGATCGTTAGAATCGGTGCTCATGTGAAATCCGGTGATATTTTGGTTGGGAAGGTAGCACCCAAGGGAGAGACTCAGCTCTCCCCTGAAGAAAAACTCCTTAAGGCCATCTTTGGGGAAAAGGCTTTGGATGTTAAGGATGCATCCTTGTATTGTTCTCCAGGTGTCGAGGGGACAGTAATCGATGTAAGAATCTTCTCCAGACGAGGGACAGAGAAAGGGTCTAGAGCAAAAGCCATAGAAAAAGACGAAATTGCCAAGATGAAGAGGAATTTGGAAGATGAAATCAGCATTCTGGAAACAGAGAAATGGAGCCGGATCAAAAACATTCTAAAAGGGGAAACCGTTGTCAAAGATCATAAGATTCGAGACTTATCCCTAAAAAAAGGAGCCAAGTTAACCGAGAGCGTATTGGAAAAGCTCGTGTTTGAAGACCTTTCTAAACTTAAGCTTGCTGAGAATGGAAAAAGAGAGAAAAAGATAAAAGATATTGAAAAGAAGGTCAAACGTCAGATTGAAGCACTGAGAGCAGACATCAAAGAAAAAATTGAGACTTTGAAAAAAGGTGACGAGTTAGCTCCTGGTGTTATTCAGGTTATTAAAGTGTATATCGCAATGAAGAGAAAGCTGTCTGTCGGAGATAAAGTTTCTGGACGTCATGGCAACAAAGGAATCATTGCTAAGATCGTGCCTGAAGAAGATATGCCGCGGCTTCCTGATGGAACGCCAGTTGAAATTGTCTTAAATCCTTTAGGTGTACCATCTCGAATGAATGTTGGACAGATCCTGGAAACACATCTGGGTTGGGCGGCGAAGAAGTTGGGCCTCTGGATATCCACTCCGGTGTTCGATGGAATTTTAGAACAAGAGATAAAAGGACTTCTCGATAAAGCCGGTTTGCCTTCTACGGGTAAACTCCCTCTTTATGACGGTATTACTGGAGAGCTATTGGACCAAGAAGTGACTGTGGGATACATTTACATCATGAAACTCTATCATCTTGTGGATGACAAGATTCATGCGCGTTCCACTGGCCCTTACTCCCTTATTACCCAACAACCTCTCGGAGGAAAGGCTCAATTCGGGGGGCAGCGGTTTGGAGAGATGGAAGTCTGGGCCTTGGAGGCCTATGGAGCAGCATTCACTCTCCAGGAGCTCTTAACAGCCAAATCTGATGACGTAGAAGGAAGAGCCAAGATATACGAGGCCATTGTCAAAGGAGATTTGGATTTCACACCCGGGCTCCCTGAATCTGTGAATGTGCTTATTCGAGAACTCCAGAGTCTGTGTTTGAATGTAGAGTTGGAAAAAGCAGAAAAAGAAGAAATATTGCCATGGGGAATTGATGTTCCTCAAATCTTAAAAGGAGAGGAATGATGGATACCAGGCATCCTTTGGGTGGTAGACCGAAAGTCGACTTTGATCGGGTAAGAATAAGCATCGCCTCCCCAGAAAAAATCAAGAGTTGGTCATGGGGCGAAGTCACCAAGCCGGAAACTATCAACTACAGAACCTTCAAACCGGAAAAAGATGGGCTTTTCTGTGCCAAGATATTCGGCCCGATCAATGATTATGAGTGCCTTTGTGGGAAATATAAGCGGATGAAATACAGAGGAATCATCTGCGAAAGATGTGGTGTAGAGGTGACGCGCTCAAAAGTACGTCGAGAGCGCATGGGACACATTCAACTGGCTTCTCCTGTAGCTCATATATGGTTTTTCAAAGGAACCCCCAGCCGCATAGGTCTTGTACTCGACCTTTCCATAAAAGATTTGGAAAAGGTCCTTTACTTCGAGTCCTACATAGTGACTGATCCTGGAGAGACTCCCCTGCGGGAAAGACAACTCCTGAATGAAGAGGAATATAAAGACGCCCAAGAGAAATTTGGTGATAAGTTTGAATCCTCCATAGGTGCAGAAGCTATAAAGAGTCTGTTGGAACGGATCGATATAAATAAAGAAGCAGAATCCTTAAGGAAGTTGATGAAAACGGAAACCTCGCAGCAAAGAAGACTCCGCCATGCTAAACGGCTCAGAGTTTTTAAAGCCCTCAAGAAGTCAGGCAATCGACCGGAATGGATGATTCTCGATGTCATTCCTGTTATCCCCCCAGATTTGAGACCTCTGGTTCGTTTGGATGGAGGACGATTTGCGACTTCCGATCTGAATGATCTTTATCGAAGAGTCATTAACAGAAACAACCGCCTTAAGAAATTGATAGAGCTTAGAGCTCCTGAACTCATCATACGTAATGAAAAGAGAATGCTCCAGGAAGCCGTTGATGCTCTTTTTGATAATGGAAAAAGAGGACGTGTTCATCTGGGTGCAAATCGGAGGCCCTTGAAGTCTTTGAGTGAGGCTCTTAGAGGAAAACAGGGACGTTTTCGACAAAACTTACTCGGTAAAAGGGTTGATTATTCGGGTCGTTCGGTGATTGTTGTGGGACCGGAACTAAAACTCAATCAGTGCGGTCTCCCGAAAAAGATGGCTCTAGAGCTTTTTAAGCCTTTCATCTTCCATAAATTGGAGAAGGAAGGCCTCGTCCCGAGCGTAAAAATTGCACGAGAATGGCACGAGCAAGAAAGACCGGAAGTTTGGGATTTTCTTGAAGAAGTGGTGAGAGAGCACCCCATCTTACTCAACCGGGCTCCCACTTTGCATCGCTTGGGAATCCAAGCCTTTGAGCCTGTGTTGGTGGAGGGGAAAGCTATCCAGATTCATCCTCTTGTGTGTGCAGCCTTCAACGCAGATTTTGATGGTGATCAAATGGCTGTTCACATCCCTCTGTCTGTTGAAGCACAAGTTGAGGCACAGACCTTGATGCTTTCTACTAACAACATTCTCTCTCCTGCTCATGGCCGCCCTTTAGCCATTCCAAGCCAAGACATGGTTCTCGGCTGTTATTATTTGACTTTGGAAAGAATTTCACGACAAGGGGAAGGACGGAGCTTCTCTTCTGAGGAAGAAGCCCTATTGGCTCTGGAAAACAAGGAAATCGATCTTCAAGCCGGTATAAAAGTTAAATACAGAGGCCCTTTCATGAATTTATCCACCTATTATGATAACCAAGCGATCCTTGCTTGTCCCATTGTGCAGCATGATAATAGGTTGATAGAGACAACCCCGGGACGCATTATCTTCAATTCGATTATCCCTGAAGGAATTCCGTATATTAATGGTGTCTTGAAGAAAAAGGGGCTGGAAAATTTGGTCTATTATGTTTATTTGAGAAAAGGGCTCCAGTCCACCATCGAAATGTTGGATAGGATGAAAGAGGTCGGTTTCAACTATTCCACGTTTGCCGGATTTTCACTCGGCATTGATGATTTCATCATTCCGAGGGATAAACCCAAGCTTATCGAGAAAGCACAGAAAGAAGTTCAGAAGATCGAAACTCTCTACAGGGAGGGAACTATTTCTGCTGGAGAGCGGTTCAACAGGGTTGTTGAGATTTGGGGATCCGTTACAGATAAGGTGTCTAGCGTGATGATAGACAAGATGCGGGAGATTAGTTATGAAGGAGATGATCTTAATCCGCTCTTTGTAATGGCTGATTCCGGATCAAGAGGAAACAAACAGCAGATTCGCCAGCTCGCAGGGATGAGAGGCCTCATGAGTAAGCCTTCGGGTGAAATCATTGAAACACCGATCATTTCCAATTTAAGAGAAGGACTGAATGTATTGCAGTATTTTATCTCCACCCACGGAGCACGAAAAGGATTGGCCGATACTGCCTTAAAAACGGCAAATTCCGGATATTTAACCCGAAAACTTGTAGATGTCTCCCAAGAAGTTATCGTGGATGAACATGACTGCGGAACACTCAAAGGAGTAAATGTCAACGCTATTGTTGAGAACGGAGAGTTGATCGAGCCCTTTGTAGACAGAATTGTTGGACGCATATCCTTAGAAAAGGTGCTCCATCCTGATACAAATGAAGTCATAGTGGATGTGAACGAGGAAATATCGGAAAATATTGCCCATAAACTCGAGAATTTAGGAATCGAGAGAGTCAAAATCCGCTCTCTCCTGACCTGTGAATCCAAAAGAGGTGTATGTCAACTCTGTTACGGGCGGGATATGGCTACAGGGAATCTGGTCGAACTTGGTGAAGCTGTCGGAATCATCGCCGCACAATCCATCGGAGAGCCTGGAACACAGTTGACCATGAGAACTTTCCACATCGGTGGAATTGCCATGCGTGGGATAGAGAGGTCGAAGATTGAAGCAAAAAATGATGGGGTCGTCAAATTCAATAATTTGAATTATGTCATCAATAAGGAAGGATCCATTGTTATCGTGAATCGAAATGCCAATATTGCTGTCCTGGACCACCGCGGTAGAGAAGTTGAACACTATCAAGTTCCTTACGGAGCAAAAGTCATGGTAAAGGAAGGAGAAGAGGTCAAAGCAAGACAAGAATTTGCTGAATGGGATCCATTTTCGAGCTTCATCCTGACCGAAGAAACTGGTGCCGTCAAATTTCATGACGTTGTTCTCGGCCTCACCATGGAAGAGATTCAAGATGAATTTACTGGTTTGATCACGCAGGTGGTCACAGATCCTAAGGATGAAAAGCTGCAGCCGCAGATAATTATCCTCCATCCAAAGAAAAAAAATGAGCAGGGAAAGCCTGTGGTTCTTCGAAAATACTACCTTCCTGCAGGTGCAAACCTTGAGGTTAAGGATAAAGATCAAGTCTTTGCTGGAGATATCTTAGCTAAGATCCCGAGAGAGGCTGCACGAACAAAGGACATCACAGGAGGTTTGCCAAGGGCAGAAGAACTATTCGAAGCAAGAAGGCCAAAGTTTCCTGCTGTGATTTCCGAAATTGATGGAGTTGTAAAATTTGGAGGGCTCGTTCGTGGGCACAGAAAGCTGACGGTTCACAATGAGAAAGGTGGAGAGAAGGAATACTTTATTCCAAAGGGTGCGCATCTGAGTGTCGGCGAGGGAGAGAGAGTCAAGGCGGGTTTCCCCCTGATGGATGGACCTGTAAATCCTCATGATATCCTCAAGGTCCTCGGTGAGAAAGAGTTAGCAGAGTACCTCTTAAGAGAGATACAAGAAGTTTACAGGTTACAAGGTGTTGTCATCAATGACAAACACATCGAGATCATCATCCGACAGATGCTTCGTTGGGTGAAAGTGGAAGAAGTCGGAGATACGGAGTTCTTAGTCGACGAGCAAATCGATAAATTCGTTTTTCAGGAGGAAAATGAAAGAGTGGTAAGGAATGGAGGTAAACCTGCAAAAGCCAGGCCATTACTTTTAGGTATCACCAAGAGTGCATTGAGCACAGATAGTTTTATTGCTGCAGCCTCGTTCCAGGAAACAACGAGAGTCTTAACAGAAGCCAGCCTCTATGGAAAGGTGGATTATCTGCGCCGCTTGAAAGAGAACATTATTATGGGAAGACTTATTCCCGCTGGCACGGGCTACAGGTTTTACCGTGATGTGGAGTTAGTAGAGGAAGGAGAGGTAGAAAGAGAGGAGGAAGTAGACTTTACTCTTCCCAGTTAAATATTGCTCTAAATATCTCAAATTCCTTGACATAGCAACCTGATTTTGCTATTATCCACACATTCGTCTCGAGGAAGTCTATTCCTTTGGGGCGTAACCTAAATTATATTATTTATATATATGTAGGAGTAGATGAAGTGCCGACTGTTAATCAATTGATAAGAAAAGGGAGAGTAGCGAAAAAGTATAAAAGCAAATCTCCCGCGCTTGAGAGTTGTCCTCAAAAAAGAGGAGTCTGTACACGTGTTTTTACAACAACGCCTAAAAAGCCCAATTCGGCTATGAGAAAGGTAGCCCGAATCAGGCTTACAAATAATATCGAAGTCACTGGTTATATTCCCGGTATTGGCCATAACCTCCAAGAACACTCGATTGTTCTTATCCGGGGAGGACGAGTCAAAGATCTGCCGGGAGTAAGGTATCATGTCATTCGTGGTTCTTTGGACTGTGAGGGTGTCCAAGATCGGCTCCAAGGAAGATCAAAATACGGAAGCAGAAAGCCCAAACAGAAGAAGGCTGTAGGATAGAGGAGATACCGATGCCTCGACGTGGGACCATCAAGAAGAGAAAGCCAAAGCCAGATCATTTCTATAACAGCACACTCATTTTTAAATTTATTAACTCAGTGATGAAAATGGGAAAAAGGAGCATTGCTGAGAAGATCATCTACGGAGCCATGGAGCAGGTCAAGCAAAAAGCTAAAGAAGATCCCCTTAAGATGTTTGAGAAGGCAGTGGAGAATGTTAGACCTTTGCTTGAAACGAAATCTAGAAGAGTGGGAGGAGCGACCTACCAGGTTCCTGTGGAGGTTCCCCTGAACCGTTCTACATCGCTGGCTATCAGGTGGATCCTTCGCTACTCAAGAGAGAGAGCTGGGAAAAGCATGACGGATAAACTGGCCGCGGAGATTATGGATGCCGTCAATAACCGTGGTGGAGCGATTAAAAAAAGAGAAGATACGCATAAAATGGCAGAAGCCAACAGAGCTTTTGCTCACTATAGATGGTAGTCTATTAATATTGGCTATATCTCAACTAAACAATGGAGCGAAAAGTTGGCCCGAAGATACCCGATCGAACGAGTCAGAAACATTGGAATTATGGCACATATCGATGCGGGGAAGACTACCACTACAGAGCGTATCCTTTTTTATACAGGGATCACCTATAAAATTGGTGAGGTAGATGAGGGGACAGCGGTTATGGATTGGATGGCGCAGGAGCAGGAGCGGGGAATCACCATAACCTCTGCAGCGACAACCTGTTACTGGAAAAATTACCAAGTCAACATCATTGATACTCCTGGACATGTCGATTTCACAGTTGAAGTGGAACGCTCGCTCCGTGTCCTTGATGGTGCGATAATCATCCTCTGCGGTGTCGGAGGTATTGAGGCCCAATCGGAGACAGTCTGGCGTCAGGCTGATAGATATCGCGTCCCACGCATCGTTTATATCAACAAGATGGATAGGATTGGAGTCAATCCCGAGAAGGCTATTGAGGAGATGAAAAAAAAATTGGGGACGAGGCCTTTGGTTACCCAGATTCCTCTCGGGAGAGAGGAGAGCTTTCGAGGAGTCATTGACTTAGTTGAAATGAAAGAAATCGACTGGGGAGAGGATTTGTTGGGGACAAAGTTCGAAGTGCGAGAAATTTCTGATGAAAATAGACAAGAGGCTGAGATGAAAAGAGGTGAGATGTTAGAAATCCTCAGCGATGTAGATGACGAGCTTATGGAGAGATACCTGGATGAGGTTGAGATTTCTCACGAAAATATAAAAAAGGTGATTAGAAAAGGCACTCTATCACTTCAGTTTGTACCGGTCCTATACGGAGCCTCATTCAGGAATAAAGGCGTTCATCCTTTGCTGGATGCGGTCGTAAGTTATCTGCCAACTCCAGATGATGTTCCTTCGGTGAAGGGGCATCACCCCCGCACTTTTGATATCGAGCAACGAAAGGCTTCTGATGATGAGCCCTTTTCTGCTCTCGTGTTCAAGATAATGAATGATCCCTATGCCGGAACCCTATCATTTTTTAGGGTTTATTCAGGAAAGACAAAAGTAGGAGCTTCGGTTTACAATGCAACTAAGGATGAAGAAGAACGCATCACACGCTTGCTGGAGATGCATTCGAACAAGAGAAAGGAAATCAAGGAAGTCTATGCGGGTGACATTGCTGCCTTAGGCGCTATGAAGAATTTTTCTACTGGAGATACACTCTGCATAAGAAATCATCCCGTTGTTTTCGAACCGCCCATATTTCCTGAGCCTGTGGTTTCAGCGTATATTGAGCCTCGATCGCGAACAGAGCACACGAAATTGAGCGATGTTTTGAACAAACTTACAAGAGAAGATCCGACGTTCCAGGTAAAGCAGGATCCTCTGACCGGACAAACCCTGGTGTATGGAATGGGTGAGCTCCATTTAGAAATTTTGATGGATCGGATGGCCAGAGAGTTCGGAGTGAAAGCAAAACTTGGTAGACCCCAGGTCGCCTATAGAGAAACAATAACAGATACAGCTGAAGGGGAAGGGAAATACATTCGTCAGGCTGGTGGAAGGGGACAATACGGACATTGCAAAATAATCATTGAGCCCCTTGAAAAGAATGAAGCTTTTGAATTCGCGAACAAGACAAAAGGAGGCGCCATCCCAAAGGAGTTTATTCATCCTATTGAAAATGGGATCCGAGAGGCCATGGAAGTAGGAATTTTAGCTGGTTTTCCCATATCAGGACTTAGGGCAACCCTTGTAGATGGTTCATCCCATGATGTGGACTCGTCTCCTATTGCCTTTAAAATAGCTGGCTCTCTAGCATTTAAAGATGCTGCGTCCAAAGCTAGCCCGGTTCTTCTTGAGCCAGTCATGAGTTTGGTGGTGATTTCCCCTGATGAGTACTTAGGAGATATTGTGAGCGATATCAGAGCAAGAAGAGGCAAAATCGAAGAAATGGATATGAGGGGTAGCTCTCGAGTTGTAAAGGCATATGTTCCGTTGGCTGAAATGTTTGGTTACGCTACGACTCTTCGGACCTTGACTCAGGGAAGAGGTGTCTTCAGCATGGAATTTTTCCAGTTCGAACCAGCTCCTTCTGTAGTCACTGAGGAAATTATAGCGCGGATTGAAGGAAGAATTCCTGCTGCGAGATAGGTTTGCCGAGAAATGAAAAGCAAGGAGCTTTTAAAACATATTTAAAAGGAAAGCAATAGGAGGTAAGGAAAATGGCGAAGGCAAAGTTTGAGAGGACGAAGCCGCATTTAAACATAGGGACGATAGGGCATGTGGATCATGGGAAGACGACGTTGACGTCGGCGATAACGAAGGTATTGAACAGGAAGTTAGGGACGGTGGAGTATGTGGAATTTGATCGGATAGACAATGCGCCTGAGGAGAAGGAGAGGGGATTGACGATACAGATAGCGCACATAGAGTATGAGACGGAGAATCGTCATTATGCGCACATAGATTGTCCTGGTCATGCGGATTACATAAAGAACATGATTACGGGGGCGGCACAGATGGATGGGTCGGTATTGGTGGTGGCTGCTGATGATGGTCCGATGCCGCAGACGCGGGAGCACATATTATTGGCGCGGCAGGTGAATGTGCCTGCGATAGTTGTGTTTATGAACAAGGTGGATTTGGTGGATGATCCTGAGATATTGGATTTGGTTGAGTTAGAGGTGAGGGAGTTATTGACGAAGTATGAGTTTCCTGGGGACAAGATACCGGTAGTGAGAGGGAGTGCGTTGAAGTCGTTGGAGACGGATGGGGATCCTGGGTTAGAGGTGAACAAGCCGATACTGGATTTGATGGAAGCGGTGGACAGTTATATACCGGAGCCTGTGAGGTTGGTAGATCAGTCGTTTTTGATGCCGATAGAGGATATTTTTTCGATAAGTGGGCGAGGGACGGTAGTGACTGGTAGAGTGGAGCGAGGGAAGGTGAAGGTAGGAGAGGAGATAGAGATAGTTGGATTTGGAGACACGCGCAAGCGGGTGGTGACAGGGGTAGAGATGTTTCGCAAGATATTGGATGAGGGGATAGCAGGAGACAATGTAGGGGTGTTGTTGAGGGGGACGGATAAGGAGGAGGTAGAGAGGGGAATGGTTTTGGCCAAGCCGGGTTCGATTACGCCGCATACGAAGTGTAAGGCGTCGATATATGCGTTGAAGAAGGAGGAAGGGGGGAGGCACACGCCGTTTTTTAGTGGTTACAGGCCGCAGTTTTATTTTAGTACGACAGATGTGACGGGGTCGGTGAAGCTACCGCAGGGGGTAGAGATGGTGATGCCGGGAGACAATGTGAATTTGGAGATAGGGTTGATAACGAATGTGGCGATGGAGAAGGGGATGAGGTTTGCGATCCGTGAGGGAGGCCGTACGGTCGGAGCCGGAACAGTCACCGAAATCATCGAATAAAATCTGAAGAAGATAAAAAACTTGATTAAGCGAGAAGAAGATGAGAGATATCGTAACCCTTCAATGCACTGAATGCAAGCGACGCAACTACACCACAACCAGAAACAAGAAGAAACAGCAGGATAAAATCGAGCAAAAAAAATTCTGCAAATTCTGTAGGAAGCATACAGTCCACAAAGAAATAAAATAAAATCCTGAATAATAAAAAAGGAGGCAAGATTAAATAGAGCAGGTGAGTAGCTCAATTGGCTAGAGCATCGGTCTCCAAAACCGAAGGTTGCGGGTTCGAGTCCTGCCTCACCTGCCAGTTTAAATATATCGCGAATTACAGAAGGCCACAATACGTTTCTTGGAGGTCTGAAGGAAAGGTTTTTCTTTTCCTGTAATTACTTTTGCTATCAAAGGAATTGAAATGAGCAAAAAAGAGAAATGGTACAGAAGGTTTATCTCCTTTTTGAAAGAGGTGAGAGCAGAACTTCGGAAGGTGACATGGCCCTCGAAGAACGAGGTTTACAGCACGACGCTCGTTGTGATTTTCGCAACTGTATTTTTCGGGTTTTATCTGTTTTTCATGGATGTAATTTTCTCATGGGTCATTGCTCAAATTAAATCAATTTTTGGATAAGACGAGTTTAAAAATGGCAAAGAATTGGTACGTAGTTCATACATATTCCGGATTTGAAAAGTTCGTGGCAGAGTCTATCCGTCAGAGGTCCTACGAACTGAATATCCAGGATCAGATCGGGAAAATAATCATTCCCACCGAGGGAATAATAGAGATCAAAGATGGTAAAAAGGTTGTTTCTACGAAAAGGTCTTATCCGGGATACATACTGGTCGAGATGGAGATGACGGATGAGAACTGGCACATCATCCGTGAGACGCCGAAGGTAACAGGTTTTGTCGGGTCTGGAAAGCGTCCCACACCGTTGAATAAGGAAGAGGTGAATCAGATCGTCGAGCACATGGAGACCACATCAGAAAAACCAAAACCAAAACATTCTTTTGAGAAAGGAGAGGCTGTGCGTATTATCGACGGTCCTTTTTTCAACTTTAACGGAATTGTGGAAGAAGTCAACCAAGAGAAAAACACTTTGAAGGTTTTGGTCACCATATTCGG
>Ga0209636_10003364_pt1 | contig 16319 bp, 15 predicted proteins | sample DeeMarSWOR152_54_FD_187464 | JGI IMG/M metagenome (GOLD analysis project Ga0209636, IMG submission 187464) | Marine sediment microbial communities from White Oak River estuary, North Carolina - WOR-1-52-54 (SPAdes) (version 2) | ecosystem: Environmental > Aquatic > Marine > Intertidal zone >...
AGACTTGAGAAGTTCTTGAAGACACCCGCACATCTTTACTGGAAGAGGGAGGACTTGTCTCCGACTGGAAGCCACAAAGTCAACACGGCACTGGCACAGATGTACTATGCGTCTGAAGAAGGCAGAGAAGGCGTTTGCACAGAAACAGGGGCTGGACAATGGGGCACCGCACTATCGTATGCTTCGGGCCTAATGGGCTTAAAATGTGTTGTTTTTTGGGTTCGCAATGTACATGATTGGAAGGTTGACCGAAGAACTCTAATGAAAATGTATGGCGGCGAAGTTCACCCTTCACCAAGTAAAATGACTGAAACTGGCAGAAGCATCCTTCAAACAAACCCTGATCATCCCGGCTCGCTGGGTATAGCGATATCTGAGGGATTAGAGTACGCGGGGAAAAATGAAGGATTCGCTTACTGTCTCGGAAGTGTCCTGAATCACGTGCTGATGCATCAATCAGTAATTGGTCTTGAAACAATTCAACAATTCAACATTGTGGGGGAGCAACCTGATTTGCTGATAGGTTGCTTCGGAGGAGGATCTAACTTCGGCGGCTTTACACTACCGTTTATTGGCGAAGTGCTAAGAGGTGAGCGGAAATGCAATTTTCTTGCAGCCCAATCTCTGTCGGCACCCAACATAAGTCGAGGCGAATATCGTTATGACTTCGCAGACCATGCCGGTAAAACACCGCTTCTTAAAATGTACACCTTAGGCCACAGAGTGGAGATGCCACCGATTTATGGAGATGGACTCAGATATTCTGGAGCATCGCCCATTCTTAGTCTCTTGAAAAAATTGGGGTATATCTACGCAATTACGTATCCTGTTGACGAGAAAATAGTTTTTGAGGCTACCCGAACTTTCCTTCAAACAGAGGGTTTCCTGCCTGCTCCTGAATCATCCTATGCTGTTAGAGCCATGATTGATGAGGCAGTGAAATGTAAAGAAACTGGCGAGAAAAAGGTCATAGCTTGTAACCTCTCAGGTCACGGATTTCTCGACATATTCGGATACCAAAAAGTGTTAGGTCTTTAATGAGATCGAAAGGATTCAGACATTCAGGATGTAACTGATGTATAAGCGTATTTGAATTACAATTGTAGCGCGGTCACTAACGCATATGAGAGAACTAGGTCCTTAACCGTTGATCCCAACCTCTAGCCGCAAAAATCTTTTAATGTCCATTCCTCAAACTCGTCAACCACCATACGTCCCAATTTATGAGTTTTCATTCCTTCGATTTAGCTGCCTAAAAACATGTTAAGGTGTGTGACCGTAATGTCCTGTTAATGGGACAAAGGCAACTCCACCAAGGTTTTCTTTCCTAGTTTTCCCGTTTGTTCCTTTTGTGATTTTCATGAGTGTTTGGAATAGGTGCATGCTTCCAACAGGGATCAGCATTATTCCGTTGGGCTTTAACTGTTCAATCAAAGGCTTAGGAACATCCGGTGCGGCAGCAGTCACGAGAATTCTGTCGTATGGAGCCCTTTCAGAATAGCCCATTGAACCGTCTGCACAGACTATGGTTATACGGTCGCCGTATCTAGCTTTCATAATATTTCTTCTGGCAAATTCAGCTAAACCTTGAATTATTTCCACCGTGTAAACGTGACCCCACCCACTTCTAGGCGTTTCGCTGGATGCAACTACCTCAGCTATGGTTGCGGCGTGCCATCCCGAACCCGCTCCAACTTCTAATACTTTGCTACCGACTTCCAATTGTAGGGCTTCATTCATTATTGAAACCATGTCTCGCCTAGCTCAGCATCTAAGCCAAGCTATGTGGCGCCGAAACAGTCTGCCCAAACCCAATTGGAAGCGGCGTATCCGCAGCACTGTAAGATTGCATGTTTTCTGGAAGAAAATCTTCACGAGGTATTGAACGCATGGCTTTGATAACCTTTGGCGAGCGTAGAATGCCTTCCTTCACCAGATTTTCAACGAGTCTTTCCCAATCTTTTTTGTCCAAATCAAAGCACCAAATGAAATATTGTGGAATAGACCCTTTTAACGTGTTTGTATTTGAAAGAAAGATGTAGAATAAAAAGAGAAATCATTTCACAGTAACAGACTTCGCAAGGTTTCTCGGAGTGTCCGGGTTGTATCCTCTCTCAACAGCTACATAGTATGCCAGAAGCTGTAACGGAACAACGAAGGGTATTGGCGACAAAACCTCAGGGATACCCTCAGGCACCTCTACATAATCCTCAGCCAAGTTCTTAATTTCTTCGTCGCCTTCCTCAATCACAGCAATTATTGAAGCCCCTCTAGCCTTCATCTCCATAATATTGCCTACCAATGTTTTATGTGTTCCATCCTTTGGACAGATGAAAACGACAGGGAACCCATGTTGTACGAGGCTTATGGGTCCATGCTTGCTTTCTCCAGCTGGGAACGCTATAGACGGTGCATAGGCTATTTCCATGAGTTTCAGTCTACCCTCGTAGGCTGTGGCTGTGCTTATTCCACGGCCTAGGAAAAAGAATGTTTTAGCATCCTTGTATTTCTTTGCAATCTGCTTTGCCTTCTCCTCTTGTGTTTGAATTATGGTTTCAACAGTGTCTGGCAGTTGCTCCAGTTTCTCCGCAAGAAAATCCATTTCATCCTGTGAAACTTTTCCTCTTTTCTTTGCAAGTCTTAGTGCCATCTGAGCCAGCACTGAAAGCTGTGAGCTGAACGTTTTCGTTGCCGCTACCCCTATTTCCGGACCAGACTGCTGGCCAATGTATACTCGTGCAACCCTTGTCAAAGTTGAACCGATAGCGTTGGTTAATCCGAGAACTGTTGCTGCTCTTTCGCGAGCACAATTCACAGCGGCTAAGGTGTCTGCTGTTTCGCCGGATTGGCTTACTGTCAAGATTGTGCTGTCAATATTTACCGATTTTCCATGTTGCTCAACGAATTCTGAAGCTATAACTGGATAGGTTGGTAAGAAAGCAAGCTTGGAAAACATGTAGGATGCAGCCAAACAAGCATGGTAGGATGTTCCGCAAGCCACAAAGAAGACTTCACGGGCACGATCAAGAAAAGTCGCCATCAAATCAAGGTAATGCTCCTGCAACCTAAGCGTGTTCCGCAGACAAGCTGGTTGCTCATGGATTTCCTTCAACATAAAATGCGGGTAGCCCTGCTTCAAAGCCATTTCAGGCGCCCAATCAAAAAGCTCAGGTTCCCGCACAACGACGCTTGAATCAGCAATCTTCTTAATCTCAAAGCCTTCCCGCGTGAGAACAACAAGCTCACCGTCCTCAATTATAACTGCCCTGTTGGTTAAAGGTAGAAAAGCAGGGATGTCAGAAGCGCAATAAACTGCATTTTCATTTACGCCGATAACGAGCGGGCTTTCATGTCTGGCGCACACTATTTTGTCAGGTTCTCTCGTTGAGATCACGGCAATTGCATATGAACCATCAAGTTTCCTCACGGTTTCAAGTACAGCATCAACAAGGCTTAATGAAGAATTAGTTTTCAAATCTTCCTCAATGAGGTGAGCTATTACTTCAGTGTCAGTCTTGGACTTGAAAACATGACCGCGGTTCTCCAGTTCCACTTTTAACTCAACAAAGTTCTCTATAATTCCATTATGGACAACAGCTATTTGCCCACTACAATCAACATGTGGATGCGCATTTACCTCTAATGGTGCACCGTGCGTGGCCCATCTTGTATGTCCAATTCCAAGGTTTCCAGGCAGATCATCTAGATTGTGGATTTTATGGACTTCGTCGATTTTTCCTTGGTCTTTTTTTATGTAGAGTTTACTTTTGTATAGGGTTGCTTCTCCGACAGAGTCGTAGCCACGGTATTCAAGCCTTTTCAAAGCAGCGTGTATTATAGGAGCAGCATTTCCATTCTTCAAGACACAACCAAATATCCCACACATTTCTAAACCTCATTGCGTGACTTTTTGAACTTTAGACAAGCTCTATCTAGTCTCATCAACATGTATAAGCTTTTTTAGTACAAAAATTCCAATTCTAAAAAGTTTTTAGTAGGTAATTTTCCATACTGCATGAGAACTTCACGTGAGAATATCCGTACTTTGGTAAAAGCTCTAACAGAATTTTTATTATGGTCTCTTATTCTAAAGCTTTCCTAGCCAGTGCAGCCCCTAGAACCATGTTCTTAAGCTTTTGGAAACTAGTTTCCCACGTTCTCGTTCTCAAACCACAATCCGGGCTCACATATATTCTGCTAGGATCACCGATAGTCTTTACAACGTGAAGTATCCTGTCTCTGACAAGTTCTGGTGGCTCAACAAAATTGCTGTGCACATCTACTACGCCTAAACCGTAATTTCCCTTGAAACTATGTTCTTCAAATAGTTCTATTGCTTTGTACCCTGTTCTCGCATTTCCCGTCCCGACTTGTCTGCTGTCTCTATTTGCAAATTCAAGAGACAATTGACTGCAATTTCGCAATTCGCAGGCGTGGTTAGCTAAAACTTCATAGTTGCTGTAGCAATTGTGTAGGCTGAAGATGCAGTTAAAACCTTTGACTGTTTCATTGAAAGATTCCACAAAAAGTTTCATTTCTTCATCAGCTGGGTTAGTTGTTGCTGCAGGCTCATCTATTTGAACCCACTTTGCACCAGCATCCACCAACTTGCTGATTTCTGGTCTTATCACCTCTTTTATCAAGTCGAAAAGAAATTCCCTCTTAGCCTCGAACTTTCGCCTCTTAAAGTCCATGATTTCTCCACTAAATTTTTTCTCGTAGTACTCGTTAAAGGTCCAATCAACAAGAGTATAAGCTCCTGTGAAAGGCACCTTAATTTCCCTTTCAGTGTTTTCTTTTGTGAACAAAAACTCGTCAAGATAGAAGGATTTCGCATACTTCGGTTTTTCTATGCATGCCGCCTTGTTGAAGTATCTGTAATCAAAAGATTTTACGTTTCCCAAAAACTTGAAACCAGTGGTCTTTCTTATGACATGCTCGTACATTTCTGATCTCCATTGTTCTCCGTCAAAAACAATGTCTAAGCCCGCCGTTTCAAAAAATCGAATGGCATATTTGGCAGACCATTCAAGCAAGGCGCCTTTCCTACTCGCAGAATCGCCTTCGCTCAATAGTTTAACCAATTCCTCTAAATTCTCAATTCCCAGTTTTCTCCCCCAGCTCACAGCCTCAGCTATCTCCTCCTTTGACAACGGTTTTCCTCTGTATCCTTTAATTCTCCATCTTGGCTTGGCTAGGCTTCCTACCTCTTGTGTCGGAAAAAACTTATTCATGGAAATTCCTCTCTAAGACGTTTAGTCACGGTGCTGATAACTTTCATTTTCTCCTCTGCCTTTTCCAATGGGAGAAAATCCAAATCACAGTTCGGACAAATAAAAACTTCCTCTACCCTAGAGCGGTATATAGCTTCAACTATTTCTTCGGCAACTGCAACTAATTCATCTTGTTCCTCAACGAGCGAACTTCTAGAGTCTACTAAACCTAACGCAACACCCTTCTCAAAGCTGTATTCTTTTAACTTCTCAAAATCAGTTTCGTATAAGTCAATTCCCAAATGATCTACAGGAAAATCTAGGGCTTGGGGTGATATTTTTGAGAAATCGCCGAAGAACGTTTGGAGACATGTTTTAGTTGTTGTTCCTTTAACAGCTGTTTCTAATACATCATTCACAAGTGCCAACTTGTCTTTTTTAAACTTAGGTGCCAATGGTTCATAGACTAAGGCTGGTTCGCTCAGTTGTATGTAGCTGAAGCCTCTTTCAGCCAAGCTTTTTATCTCTTCGTTTATTACTTCGGCGAATTTGAACATAAATTCTGCTTTATCTTTATAGAATTGGTTTTCTGAAAGGGAGACAAACGTGTACGGTGCAGGCAATATGGCTTTCCAAGAAAGGTTTTTGGGCAACTTCTCAAGCTGCATCATGTTGTTGACTACATCTTCTTCTCGTTTAACATAATCTGTTATGATCGGCTTTCTATAGAAGGTGTTGTTGTTGAACCATCTTGTGAGGCTTCCCATCTTTACTCCTTTCAAGTTCTCAGTGAACGGTCTAAACAGGTCCTGCCATTTTAACATTCCATCAGTGATGTAATCCAACCCAGCGGAAATCTGAGCTTTTGTCGCGCTTTCGGTAGCCTTTTCAAAAGATTCTTCAAGTTCTTTTTTATTGATTCTTCCCCTTTCGTACGCTCTTGTCTTTCTTATTAGTTCGCTTGACCGTGGAAGCGCCCCTGTCACGTAACAACCGATCATTTACCTTCTTAACTCCTCGACAACCTTTCTTCCTAGGTCATCATAACCCAAGGCCATTATGTGGAATCCTGTTTTGTATTTAGGAGAAAGCGCTGATTTTATCTCATCGGCAATCTCCAAACAAATCATTATTGATTCGTTTGCAAAATCATCACTGTGCTTCAACTTATTCAAGGATTGTTCAGGAATTTTCATGTGCAGAAATTTGAGAACTTTGTTTAATGCTTTCTTTGATGGTTGAGGAGACAAGCCTACTAGAACTGGCTTGTTTATGATTAATCCTTCTTTTTCAGCTTCTTGAAAGAAGTTTATCACCTTCTCATGGTCGAAGGTTATTTGCGACTGGAAAAAGTCAAATCCAGCCTTAGTTTTCTTGGAAACTATTTTCACTTCATTTTTTCTGTCAAATACTATGGCTCCGCCTACGAAAAAGTCTGTTTTCCCATCGATTTTGATGAGACCTTCATCATCATATGCAAAGCCTTCATTCAAGCTTTTAACTATTTTACAAAGCTCTGCAGATGTGACTTCCCAAACTCCTTTAGCCTTCTCCTGTCTTCCTAACGGCTTATCGCCACTTATGATGAACAAGTTTCTTATTCCCAGCAAATGAGCCCCTAAAATGTCCGATTGAAGGGCTAGGAGATTTCTGTCTCTGCAGTTTATGTGCGGTATCGCATCTATTTTCAGATGATCCATCACGATTTTGGCGTATGCTACAGATGAGACCCTTAAGGCGGATAAGGGATTGTCAGGTATGTTAACTGCATCTAGTTTATCCTTGAATTTTGCCACAGCTTCGAGGTGCTGGTTCACGTCGCAGCCTCTAGGAGACCATGCCTCGTAGGTTATAGGAGTAACATCTTCCTTTAGGCGTTCTCTGAACATTCTCTATCTCTTCACACGCATCTCGTTTCTAAATTATAAAGACGCATCAAGTTTGTTATCGAGTAAGTATTAATAAATTACTGCCGTCTTTATCCATATGAAAAGCCATGAGCAAAAAACTGTTGCTTCACGAAGAAGACAAAAAACAAAAAGTTAAAGAAATTTTGATAGTCAAGGATCCGCAGAAGCTGAAGATGATCTTGAACAGGCTTGGCTGGAAGATTCTAGTCATGCTTTCTCAAAAGGAAATGTATCCAATGGAAATAGCCAAAAAGCTGGGTATCCATGAGCAGAAAGTATACTATCACATAAGAAAGCTGGCAAAGGCGGGAGCCATAGTGGTCACCAGAGAAGAGGAGAAGAAGGGGGCAACAGCAAAATACTACAAGGCGGTTTCGCCAGCGTTTGGAATAGAGCTCCCACTAGGATATAGAACAATACAGCGGCTTTCGTTTCTAAGCATGGATGAACAATTACAGGGATTCTTCAAAGAATTCATAAAGAGAGATGGCACGTTTGAGGGAAAAATAGTTGTGGGCAGCCCGACACCTCACGGACCATTCAAAACAAGCGCGAGAGATGGTCATTATGCGTCTTATTTAACATTCTTTTTGGGGCAGTTCGCCAAAATGCCTGAGAAATTCGCGATAAAGCTTGATGTTGACGTTAAAGCGGAAAAAGAGGAGAAAAGCAACCTTATTCTTGTGGGTGGTCCTGGTACAAATCTTCTAACGCAAGAAGTGAACGAGTATTTGCCGATAAGGTTTGACATGCAGTCTTCAGAGCAAGGCTTCTTGTTCGGCGGTTTGGTTTCTAGAGAAACTTCGCATGTTTATATGGCGGACACGATTGGGTTGATAGCGAAAATCGTTAATCCATGGGACAATACTAAGCGGATTATAGTTTTGGCGGGAAACAAAGCGGTGGGCACGAAAGCGTGTGTTTTAGCCTTAGCGAACTTTTGGAAGAAAACCTTGAAATGCTATCATGGTGAGGATACTTTTGCGACAGCCATACAAGGGTTTGATTTGGACGGGGACGGAAAAGTTGATTCGATAGAGGTTCTCGAATAACTTCTTTTAGTGATTGTTTGTTGAAAGCTAGAGTAGGTTTGGGATAGCCAGAGATGCACAGCATGGAAATAACCGAAGTTATCTTTGCCTACGGACACAGGAACATTCAAGCTACACATAAGTCAACACTCGAAATCACAAAAGAAAAACAATTATCAAAGAAAGGCGACTGTATCATTGCAGTGTCAGCAGACAAGGCTATAGCTGATTTAAGCCTTGAATTCAAAGATAGTTTACGGAAGAAAAATGCCAAAATGACCATGTTAATTGAAGCTGAAGGAATCGTTGAAGTGGTGAATGCTTCCGGAAGCCGACGGCTAATTTTGACTCATCCAACAGACATTGTTGTGAGAAAAAGTAGTTATGTTTGCAGTCGAACATTGGCAATTAAGGCAGACAGAGCTGCATGGGATTTGTCAAGGAAACTTGTAGAAAGGCTAAGGGATCCAAAGCATGAAGTGAGGATTACCTTAACTGTTGAAGTTTAATGGATTTTTGCGTCTAAAACAGCTTGCCACCCGTAAGGAGCTGTGGCGCGAACAAACTTTGAAAACAAAATCTTCTCCACTTTCCTTCCGGACTTCTCAATAGCATCTATAAAACGGGTTTTTACATCCTCAATCGTGTTTGAAGAGTCCACAAAACTGTAAAAGTGCACTATGCCGCCCGATGGCTTTATTGCTTCACATGCAGCGTCCGCAAACTCTATGGCTTTTTCAGGCAAATTCATAATCACACGGTCTGCGACTCCAAGGAGCCTTTGGTTAACGATTTGTTTTGCGTCTCCCAAAATCGGGTGAACTTTGCTTTCAACCCTATTCAGTCTAATGTTTTTCTTTAGAAGCTCAACTGCTTGCGGGTTCACGTCTATGGCGTAAACCTTCACGTTTTCATGTTTTTTTGCAATCAGTATAGAGAAAGGCCCCACCCCAGCGAATAAGTCTACAACCGTTTCGTCTTCCTTGACGAGAAGTGCAACTCTGTTATGCTCATGTGAGAGACGCGGAGAAAAGTAGGCTTTAGAAAGGTCCACGTAATATTGGCAACCATACTCTTTATGGACTGTTTCGGTTTTAGGTTCTCCAGCAATTATACTGAACTCTCTCAGCCGATAAGTTCCACTGACAGCTCCCGCCTTGGCAAGAACCGTCCGCACGCTTTTATGCGATTTTAGAACTGCTTCACCGATGACATTTTTATGTGCGTTAAGCTCTGGTGGAATTTCAATTATGGCTATGTCTCCAACAAAATCCATTGCACGCGGCAGACTAGCCAATAAATGCGGGGGAAGCTTGTTCTCAAGCAATTCGACAAATGTTGTCACTTGCTTCTTCCTTTCTGGAAAACCATAAGGTAAGACTTCGCAGTTTGGAACTTGTTCTTTGAGTTTTTCTAATTCGTTTTCCTGTGGCTGACGAATAAGCGGAATATAAATGAAATCTTTGTTTCTTTGAATTTCCAGTTCTCTATTAATGATTTTCAGCTTGCTGGTTAGAACAATGGTTTTTTCGCCATAAGTCTTTGGAGCTTTGACGCATATTGATTTTTTAAGCATAAGATCACTGGCACTCCATTTTCTTAGCATCTAAGTGATTCGTGCTTTCCCTACTTTTTCTTTAACCATCTCGAAGTCGTTGTCTGAAAGCAGTTTTGTTATAGCTGTTGAGTATATTCCTCTAACCTTCGCCTTCATCACGGCTTCCCCCGACTTTTTCAGCCAAACCTCTCAACCCTGTAAAGTTCACCCACTTTTTCCACGTTAAACTCAACATCCAACATCTTTTCGGCGAGCCAAATATTTGTTTCCAAATGCTCTGAAATTGTTCGCGTAAGATACGCTGATCTACCTTTCGCCAACGCTCCATATGGAATGAGCATGTCAGCCAAATGCACGTCAACCGTGGGCTTAGTAGAAATTTCTGCGCAGATCTTTTCTGCCGCCTCTCTCCCAACGGCTTCACTTGGCTTCCGAAGTTCGCCAATTGCGTCGGCTCCCAGAATTACGCCAGTGTCCGTTTCAGCCCATAAAACAAGGGAGCTGCCTTTCTGCATGGGGTTTGACCTATCGTTGATTATTTGGATGTCTGCCGTATATCCCTTTTTCTTTAAGTAGTCGTTTGCTGCTTTTGCTTGGCGTTCAGCAACCTTTCTTTCAGCAAGGAATGTGCATACTGAAACTCCTTTTATGGCTTTTATTTTCCCGAAATTCTCCAAGCGTAATGCTTGAAGAGACTTGCGCGGCTCCACGGTTAATGTTACTTCACCCATACCCTTTGGATAATAACCATATTTGCGAACCGTTAAGGCAGTGTTTAGTCCCATGCGCTTTAGCGTCGGCAAAAACACGCAACGCATGTAGTTGATGGTGGGTGAATGCTGAACATCCGTCCCACCTTTTGATACATGTAAATGCACAGTGTCTTCTGCAAAAGCGCAGATTGGCAGCACAGTCATGAAAAGCATTGGAATGCTTCCAGCAGTTCCAATTTCAGCCTCAACCTTTCCGCCTTCAACGCTTTTGGGCTTGAACCAGAGTTCGCGTGAGTCTAGTTTTGCACCGTCTAATTCAGCTTTGCATAGTTTCGCAGCTGTTAAGACCGCTTCTAAATGTTGAGGTTTCAAGCCTGGTTGTGGCCTGTTCTGCCTGATGTTGTAGATGTGTAGTGGTCGCCTTGTTATGGCAGCTAGAGCCACGGATAGCCTGAGGATTGTACCGCTTCCGCTTTTTTGGCTTCCATCAATCTCAATCACGGGTGAGACTTCCTTCAATCTTTTTTTAACATACTGTGGTTTTCTGAAGTTAACAAACAATTAATAAATGCGATGAGTATTAAGGATTTAGAAGGAAGAAAGGTTATGAGCGAAGAAAAGGAGAAGGTTGAGAAACTCACAGAGAAAATTGATGAACTTCTCATAATCTTAAACAGCGTCGCAGAAGACCTTAGGCAAGTTTCAGGGTCACTAAAGTCTTTAGCGATTTCACAAATCACTCAACCAGCACCTAGTCCTGCTGCTGCTGCACCCGCAACACCCGAAGTTTACGGAAAAAAGACGTCAATAGAAGACATTAGAATGATGTTTCCAGAAGACTTGGAGAACCTGTTAAGTTTTGAGGAGAAACAAGACTACATAATGATAAAGCCTCGCCAGTTTCTGGGTTCAGACAACTTTGCAAAAATAGCGTCTATAGTGCGTGGAATAGGCGGAGACTACGTAAGCGCTGGAAAAGGATCACATTTCAGAGTACCGAAAAAATTAGATTGAAAGAACTATTCCCACAGAATCAGCAAACATAAACTTTCAAGCCTGACTAGCTTATTTTTGCCAAAATCTGCACTGCTTTATTTGCCTTTGTGGTATCACTCAAATATTCTAAAATTAACATAACTTATTTAAGCGGTTAAGAAAACTAAAGTCAATAATTGAGAAGAGATTTAAGTTAAAGATTGACTATAATTATTGTAGAGAAAACCAGTGTTTAACAAGTAGGCAGAAAGGGTCACCATGTTGACATATATTAATGATTCAGTGTTGATGAAGGTTGCAGAAGCTCTAGGCGAGGAAGAAGCTGTCCAACTAATTGACATTCTTAAAAACTCATCTGAGACAACGGATGATGAGATAGCGAACAAAACTGGCATAAGATTAAATTCTGTCCGAAAAATCCTCTACAAACTCTATGACCATTCTCTTGTAGGTCTGAGGAGAACACGTGACCCACAAACCGGATGGTTCATTTTTCACTGGAGGCTGCAACCAGACCAACTGGAGGGTTTCATACTAAGCCAAAAACGTCGAGTACTTGAAAAACTTGTTCTCAGGTTGGAATATGAGAAGAATCATGATTTCTATTGTTGTTACACTCCAGGATGCAGAAAAATCCCGTTTGAGGAGGCTGTTGAACTCGTTTTTAAATGCGCCACATGTGGTAAGCCCTTAATGCATTGTGACAATGACAAAATCATTCAAGTAACAGCAAAGAAAGTTGAACAGTTGAGGAAGGAAATGGGTGAGTGAAAAGCTTCCATCAAGGGAACAAGCAATACAATTTCTCCGTCAGAGTGGATGCTCAAGAAACGTAATAAAACACAGCGAGAAAGTGGCTGAACTCGCCGAAGAAATCGCCGAAGAATGCAAGGAAAAGGGAATAAATGTCAATTTAAAACTTGTAGAGATAGGAGCCTTACTACACGACATTGGACGCTCAAAAACTCACAGCGTTCATCACGCAGTTGTGGGGGCAAAAATCGCAAAATCACTCGGTTTACCAGAACCAGTTATATCAATAATAAAGAGACACGTTGGCGGCGGAATAGCAGTGAAAGAGGCAAGACGGTTGGGATGGCCAAAAGACATCTACATCCCACAAACAACTGCGGAGAAAATTGTCTCGTACGCAGACAAGCTGATTGAAGGTTCGCGGCGGGTGCCAATAGAAAGAGCGATCAAAAAATTCCGCTCTGAAAAGTTGTCACCCTCTTCCATCACAAGATTACAAAAATTACACAGAGAGATGTTGACTTTAGTTGGCGACTGCAAATGTCTACCGTGACGCTGCCCACAAAAGCTTACAACAATTTCCAACTAAAGTTTTTTGACGAAAAAATACAGTCCATGCTTAAAGGTTTAAAAGTTGAGACGAAAATTCGCGGAGTCTCTTCTCGCGGACTGGTTCAGATAGCAGTTTCAGGTGAAGACGAAAAGGTGGCGCTAAATTATTTAAGTGAAGAAATAGGACTGTGCCCCACATTTTTGCACCATGTAGAAAAATTCTCCACAGCAAAAGGGTATGTGGCATCTTTGAACAAAAAAGAGCTTTATGTAGACATAGGCATTGTCTCACCCTTCACCATTGACGCTGCAATCTCACTGAAACGTCTACAAGCCCAACTTGTCGATGGAAGAAAAATTGCATTCGAGAAGATAGCTGACTTGTTTGGTTTCGTTGAAAACTTACCATTGGATATCAAAATCTGCAGTGTTAATAAAGAGAAGAGCCGTGTTGAGGCTGTGTTATCAGAAAAGCAGCTTGCTCTTTACAGAAGCTGGACAAAATCATTGTTGGACAGACTGATAGTTTTAGGTGCGTCCTTTAATGAAGTCATGTTGAGCTTGAAACGGACAATGTGCAACCGCGATGTGGTAAGCATTGAACGTTTAGGGTTGTTTGAAAATGGTGTTGTGTGCAAGCTTGGAACAGACGCCGCGGGGTTAGTCCCAAAAATCGGTAGAAAACTGCGGAACGCAAACTTCAGCGTCTTCAATCCAAGAGAGATTATAGAGTTTCTTGGAGATTACTCGATGTTATGAACACTCCCTTTTCAAGATCCCAAAAATCCTGCACACAAAATCTATTCGGCTTCAAATAATGTTTCCATACAGAAAACTATGGGGAGACTATTACTTTTTTGCTTGCGTAAAAAACCTGCAACTGGCTACATCTACTTGGTTGTGACAAGGTAGACTCCTATAAAGATTAGAAGACCTCCTGCAACAATGAAGAGGTTCAATTTTTCTTCGAAAAACGCAACTGCGAATATGACAGTGACCAACGGTTCTGCAAATAGGAATGAGCTGGTTATCGCCGCCTTTACTTGTTTTAGGACGTAGAACCAGATGTAATATCCTAATAGTGAACAGGTGAGGGATAAGAAGAGAATTGCCAACCAGCCGTAGAGGCTCATCGTGAATATTTGGTGAAGAGAGTTTTCACCAAAAGAAAACGGAACTAGACACAACCCTCCCAACACGGTTACGTACACTACGATCAGAAAAGGGTCATACTTTTCCATTATCTTCTTTCCTAAAAGACTGTACCCAGCCCAGAGAACTGGAGTAGAAAGCAAGATTAGACTTCCTAAAAGGAAATCTTTGTTACCAGAGAAACTCAAAGTGCCGCCTGCGATAGTCATGAACGTGCCTGCTGCGGCAATTCCAATTCCGAAAATCTGCTTTTTCGTCAGACGTTCTTTGAATATTCTAGCGGAAAGAACCGCGATGATAATTGGTGAAAGCAAACACACGAGAATTGCGGCAATGGATGCGCTTGCCATCTGGATGCCAGTGTACTGGGCAGCATAGAAGAAAGTGACGCCAGTTAAAGCGAGAAACAACAGTGTCGGAGCGTCTTTTCTTTTAACAAGAAGGTCGTAGTTTCGTTCTCTAATTTTCTTCAACAGAAGCACAGCAAGAAATAGTCCGCCTGCGATGAGAAATCTGAATGTTGCTATTGCAATTGGAGTAAGTTCTTCCTTTAGTGCTATTTTGACGACTACGAATGAGCTGCCCCAAAAAATGATTAGAATTAACATTAGAAACGTGTTGAAAGAACTGATTGTTCCAGTTGTCATGTCAAGGTAGTTTTCTTATCAAGTCTATAAAGGGTTTAGCCAAAAATAGAAAACAATCAAAAGGAAAACTATTCAAAAATCTTCTCGGTCTAAGTTTTGGTGGGCCGGGCCGGACTTGAACCGGCGACCTCAGCCTCGTAAGGGCTGCTTCAGGCTTGCTTTTCAAATGCAAGTGTCCTAACCATGCTAGACGACCGGCCCTCTTTTTTGATTTTAACGAAGCTTGTTTTATTAAGTTTTAGTTGCTTGGAAACAAATATGAAGTTGTTGTGCTTGTTATTGCGGATCGAAAGTTGTAATAGGGAAACACAGCGGCCTACGAAGAGAATGAAAGTTGTTTCTAGAAGCCCAAGATAGAAATAAGCCGGGAAGGCTCTTGGTTCCAAATGATCTCGGTGTTTTTTATGTTTTGATTTCAACAATCTACCTTTTCCTACCGCAGGGTTTCAAAGTGTCAACTCTGCTGTGGACCAGAATTTGCCTGCGCTGAATTTGGCTCTTTGCATATTATTTGGTGGTTTTATGGGTTTGCTTGATGATTGGGTGGACTTAAGGTGGCGTTATAAGGCGTTTCTTCCTATTTCTGCTGCTTTGCCTTTAGGTGTTTTGAGGCAAGGAGCACCAATAATGTCAGCTTACATATCTGGTTAAACAGATTTCAGTCAAATTATGTTTTGGGTTATACTTGGCGAAATGATCTTCTATCTTGGTGTTATACTTTTAATTGCCATAGTTACGACCAACACTGTCAACCAGCTCGGAGGCTTAAACGGACTTAACTATATGTCCTTCAATTGTTTTAATCGTCCTGATGTTTGTTTTAGGTTCAGAGTTTGTTTTATATTCCGTTAGCTGTTTATTTTATTCTGGTTTTCTTCAATTTTCAAGGGAAAATTTTTGTTGGAGGCATTGGTTCTTTTGTCATTGGAATCACGCTTGTGTTCTATGCAGTCATTGCTAACATTGAACAGTCTTTGCAATTTTTTCGGGACTGACAGTTCTTGTAAGTTGGTCGCTTTAATGAAAATTAAACTATTTGTAAAGTTGTGTTTTTCAGAATTGAATACTTGAATCTTATAAACTTAGAATGGTTAACGTTTAATATTCCCCTGTCTTTCATATTGAAGGAACGGGAGCACCGTCACAAGGTGGCTGAAATGAAAATTTGGTACGATGCTTGTACGGGAAAGCATATTCGTTACGGGGTGGCTATAGCCCGACGCTTAAGGACACTTGGCTATGAAGTGATATTAACTACTCGAAAGCATCCGGACACTTTGTTATTAGCAGAGTTTCTAAATGAAAAGCCTATTGTTGTTGGGGAATATGCGCCAGATTCAAAGTTTGCAAGGTTAAAGGAAAGCACAAAGAGGCAACTTTTATTCTGTAAAATGTTCGAGAAAAATCCGCCTGACATTGCCATTATGCACGTTTCAATCGAATGTGCCAGAGTGGCTTTCGGTTTGGGAGTTCCCTTGATCTCAACTTTCGACACTCCACATGCAGAGGCTCAATGCAGGTTAACAGTTCCCCTAACAGACACGATCATAGTTTCTAAAGCTATTCCTCCTCAAGCCGTTTATCGTTATGGAGCTAAAAAAATAGTGCAGTTCGAAGGAGTAGACGAAGTAGCGTGGATTAAAGGTTTTAAACCTCAAATGAAATTTGACTTTGAGAGGCCGTTCATTGTTGTGAGGGAAACAGAGGTTAAGGCTGCATACACTGAGGGAATAAGCGACGTAACTGAACAAATAGCAAGAAAGCTTAGTTCTTTAGGTAATGTTGTGTTCTTAA
>Ga0209636_10003365_pt1 | contig 16318 bp, 14 predicted proteins | sample DeeMarSWOR152_54_FD_187464 | JGI IMG/M metagenome (GOLD analysis project Ga0209636, IMG submission 187464) | Marine sediment microbial communities from White Oak River estuary, North Carolina - WOR-1-52-54 (SPAdes) (version 2) | ecosystem: Environmental > Aquatic > Marine > Intertidal zone >...
CAATACTCTTTCTGCAAGGCATTTGACGCTTAATTTGAAAACCTTATATGATGATGATTTCCTCGAACAATTGGATATTCTTTATTCAAAGTATAAGAAGAAAGGCGATAAAAGAGAAACACTTATGAAGAAATATGGGTTTTGGTGACTGTTTCTGGTCATTTTTGCTTGTGTCTGTTTGTGTGTGATAGTTATGCACATGCATGCTAGCTCTATTCGATTTTAGACAGCTTGACCGGCTGCAACCCCGCTTTTCTATAGATCATTTGGTCGTAGAACATGCTTCTTAATCTTGAAACTATCTGTGGGTCGTGGGCGCTTGTATTAAAGAGGAAGAGGGCGGTTGTTCTTTCTGAAGATAACGTTTGTAACACATGACGAAGAAAAGTGAAAGTTCTTTCTGGGTCAAGTGATGACAGGAGGTCAGAGAGTCCGTCAAAGACTATGGACCTGTTTGTTTTTGAGTGGGTTTTCATAACTTCATCGATAGAATCTGAGATTAAGTCGGTGTTGTTAGCAGGTATAACAACTTCATTTTTAGATTTTGGTTTTATGGCGGATGTTGAGGTAGACATTAACAAGAATTTGATAGCAGAGTCTTTAGCTAGATGTTTGTGGAGCGTGCTAGTAGCCGACGTAAAAACATATACGGGTTCAACGTTTGCCATGAACTCTTTCACAAAATCCTCGACAACTGTCTCATACTCAGAAGTTGGATCAAATTCTAGCAAAAACTTGCGACCGATAAGTTCCTTATGAGACAAACTAATTCCCTTAGAGAAAGCATCTACATACTCAAGCAGATCGATAAATCTTGTCGGCTGGTCTTTTTCTCCACTAAAAGTTTTGATGATATCGCGAACCTGCGTCTCACTCATGCGCTCCACATTGACGGCGGTGATATCCATGAGAAAGGGAACATACGCTACTCCCACTGTTTCTTCGGACTCTACCCACTCTGAGACAGCTGGGTCGTTCCATCTAGGATCTAGCCAATAATCTGTAATGTATTTTTGCCATTGTCCATTAATAAAAGAGAAGTCGCCAACATCTTCGATGATCCTTACATGGTTGTATCCTTTCCTCTTCGCCTCAGCCCACCGGTTCAGACAATCGATAACTGCCTTTCCATAGTCCAATTTGCCATTTAACATGATATTTTCGGTGTGGCTAATCATGGATAGAGTGTCATCTTTTTCATATTCTTCAACATCGATTCCATGTTCCACTAACTTGGCTCTAACAGTTTCACTTTCCTCGTCTGGGTAAAAATAATCCACTGCGTCGCCATTTTCAAGACCCTCACGTATAAACGCTGAGAAAACCTTCATCTTATCTGCAGCAGTCGTGTACGTCGCAATAATCGACTCCCCTCCTCTAAAGTCAAGAACAGGACCCGTCTCCAAAAGATTAGATGGAATAGAACGGCTCAATCTCTGCCTTTGAGAGCTGATAACAGAAAGATTAGGCATCGAGCGCGCAACTAGGTCATTGAATGTGAAAAGTCTCCCTATTTCGTGTCCTCTCAAACTTACTATGAAAGTTCTGAAACTTTCGATGTAGGTGCCTAATTCTTTTCTACACTTTTGATGGAATTCGGAGAAATCTGCGTAATCTCTATGCACCGACATAATAACTCTGTCTACTTCCATCCCCTGTCCCTCGCTTGAAAACACCACGTTAGGCTGTTCCTTCAACCATTTCTCCGCCTTCTCCCTAAGAGGATGTACCGGCTCCTTCATACGGTAAAACGTGAAAACTATCAAATCAAAACCCAAATAAGAAAAATCTGGAATCGCGGTATACTGCAGTATCGCTTCTTTTTCCAGAGTTTTCCTTAAACGACTTACCGAAGGTTGAGAAAAACCTAAAATTTTAGCTAAATCTCTGTCGCTTCGCCTAGAATTTTTAATCAGTTCACAAAGTAGTTTCACAAGTTTTTCCTGTCTCATGGATAATACTTAAGCTGAAACCCTTTATGAAACTTTTGCGTGCGCATGCTGAAAATAAAGCAAAAAAGATAGAAAAAGGGGTGTGTTTGAAGAGGCTAAAACCTTAACGCAGAAACTATGAACCTCCGCCACTCTGAAACCCGATAATATTTAATCCAACAATTACGACCATACAAATGAAAAGAACAAGTCCTTTATTCGTGTTGGTGGCTTGAGAATTTGTAGAAACATAAAAATTATGGAGCATAGAATTAAGTTTTGAAGTATAAGACTATCTTAGAATAAATGGAGAATAAAATTTGCTGGTTGACCTAGTTCTTTACAACGCTAAAATCTACACGTCTGAAGGAATGATTGAAGCTGGTGTAGCTGTAGATAATGGGAAAATCCTCAAAATTGCTAAGAAACCAAACCTCCCACAAGCTTCAACAAAAATGAACATAAATGGACAGATAGTGCTTCCCGGGCTAATAGACCCCCATGTACATCTTAGAGACCAACAATTAGCTTACAAAGAAACTTTCTTCAGCGGAACAGCAGCAGCAGCCGCTGGAGGCGTAACCCTTACAATCGACATGCCTAACAACAAACCAGTTACAATGAGCACAAAGTCTCTAAAAGAACGTATGAAACTAGCTGAAACCCGAACAGTTGTCAACGTTGCCTTTCACTCAGCCTTTCCAGAAAACCTCGAAGAAGTGTCTCAGATAGTCGAGCAGGGAGCTGTAGCATTCAAGCTCTATCTTTCACAGAAAATTGGAGGCTTAGACATCGAAGATGACGACGCGGTGATACATGCGTTCAGCAGAGCTGGAGAAATGAAAGTTCCAGTTGCAGTGCACGCTGAGGACAGAGAAACTCTTGAAAACGTCAAGAAAAGGATGCAGCAGGCGAGACGCGGCGACCTAGAAGCGTATCTCAAAGTTCACTCGCCAGAAGCTGAACTGAAGGCAATACAGCGAACAATTAAACTCGCGAAGAAAACCAGCACACACATCCACTTTTGCCACGTCAGTTCAGCGGAGGGACTGAAAGCCATCTTGACGGAAAAAAATAGATGTTCTCCCATCACCTGTGAAGCTATGCCGCATCATCTCCTCTTATCCGCTAGGCATTTGAAACGCTGGAAAACTGTGGCGCTCATGAATCCTCCATTAAGGACAGAAGAAGATGTAAAGGAGCTTTGGACCGCATTTAAACAAGAGTTGATTGATGTCTTAGCTTCAGATCACGCTCCACACACAATTGAAGAAAAAAAGTCTGAGTTCGTTTGGAACGTTAAGCCAGGCATACCTGGACTTGAAACAATGCTTCCTCTTCTACTCACACAGGTAAATGAGGGTAGACTAACGTTAGCAAGTTTGATTAGAGCGTCCTCGAAAAAGCCAGCGGAAATATTTCATATTAAAGATAGAGGAAGCCTAGCTGAAGGGTTCTATGCAGACTTCGTTGTGGTGGACATGAAACAAAAATACCGAATCGACTCGTCGAAATTCCATTCAAAAGCCAAGTACTCCCCATTTGACGGATGGATGGTTAAAGGCAAGCCGACAAAAACCGTTGTGAATGGACTTTTAGTCATGGATGATGGAGAAATCGTTGCAAAGCCGGGAACAGGCCAAATTGTCCGGGAGACGACATAAAATTCTAGCTTTACAGCAGTCATTCGGTGAGAAAGGTTGAAGTTCTTGACAGACGGGATGCTGGGTAAGCTCACCAGATGGCTTCGCTTACTCGGTTACGACGTCAAATACTCACGTTCTCTTAACGATGAACAACTGATTGAAATCGCGAAAAAAGAAAACCGCGTCTTGCTTACTCGCGACCTTGAACTTTATCGCCAAGCTATGGTGCAAAGGATAAACTCTTTTTTCGTTGAACGCACAACAGAAGCAAAAAAACTCGCTAGCCTAGCAAAGCGTTTTAATCTCAAACTTGACTTCGATGTCACGATTTCACGTTGCCCCAAATGTAACTCTCGAATTAAGCCAATTGCTAAAAAGGAAATCGCTGGCAAGGTTCCAGAAACAACCGCTTTATATTACGATGAGTTTTGGAAGTGCCCCAACTGCGAAAAAATATACTGGCAAGGGGCCCATTGGAAAAAGATAAACAAGACATTAGAAGAAGCAAAAGAAATACTAGCGCATGATGAAAACACAGTGCATTGATTCAAACAGTGACGACGAGTTTCCGACTTGCCTCTTTCCTGTTACGTTGTCTCTAGAACTAAAAACTGTGGTGTTTCATCCATGAAGAAGCCATTTAAGCGGAATGTCTTGGTGAGTTTCGTCAGGCAACGTTCTGCGAATGGTTATGGGAAGTATTCCTGCTTCTAGTTCATTGAGAGCTATGTCAATAGGATTTGTGAGAGCTTTAGATGGTTCTACAAGTATAGGCGCTCCCATAGCTATCTGAAGAGCTCTTGCTCCCACTATCCGAGCTTTTTCAAAGCGAGTGAGTTTTGGAGGGCCAATCCAAATTTTCTTATCGCCACTCGTTTCGCTAGTACGGCCCGACACCTTGAGGCCCCATTCCTGGAGGCCCTTGTGGGGGCCCTGGCGGTTGTTTCATTTTGCTAGATGCAATTATGTCGTCGATTTTTAGGATCATTGACGCGGCTTCTGTGGCGGATTTTATGATTTGCTTTTTGACTGCGAGTGGTTCAAATACGTTGGCTTTATTCATGTCTTTTACTTTTCCCTCATGTGCTTCGATTCCAGCCCAAATTTCGCCTTTTTCATGTCGAGCTCGGAGTTCAGATATGATGTCGATAGGATCTAGCCCAGCGTTTTCTGCTAGGGTGGTAGGCACGGCTTCAAGTGCCTCTGCGAAACTAATCACTGCAAGTTGTTCTCTTCCTGGAAGTGTATCCGCGAATTCTTTGAGCGCCTTTGCGACTTCTAGTTCTGGTGCTCCTCCGCCAGCCACAATTTTTGGTTCTTCAACGACGTCACGGGAAACGCACAATGCATCATGCAGTGAACGTTCTGCTTCGTCCACAATTCTCTCGGTTCCGCCGCGTATGAGAATGGTGACCGCGCGGGGGTTTTTGCATCCCTCGATGAAGATCATCTTGTCGTCACCGATTTTTCTTTCTTCCACGATTTCAGCATAACCGAGATCTGTTTTAGTCAAGTCATCTAGGTTGGTGACTATTTTTCCTCCAGTTGATTTTGAAAGCTTTTCCATATCTGATTTTTTAACCCTACGCACCGCCAGTATTTTCTTCCTAGCAAGGAAGTGTTGAGCTAGGTCATCGATGCCCTTCTGACAAATGATTACGTTGGCACCTTTCGCGGTTACTTTGTCAACCATATCTTTCAGCATTTTCTCTTCTTGTTTTATGAACGTGTCCATTTGCTCTGGACTTTCAATACTAATTTTTGCATCAAACTCTGTTTTTTCAATTTCAAGTGCGCTGTCTAACAAGGCAATTTTAGCCTTTTCCACGCGTTTTGGCATGCCTGAATGAACTGTTTCTTTGTCAAGAACAATGCCGTTGATGAGTTTTGTGTCGGTGAGGGCTTCACCTGGTTTTTTCTCCACTTTTATATCGTCAATGTCCACTTTAAATTGATTCTTAACTTTCTCAGCAACAGAAAGGACTCCTGAAGCGGCAATCTTCGCTAGGTATTCTTTGTTCCCCGCCACCAACTTGCTTGCCATAGAGGTCATTGCAATTTTTTCTATCGCCTTCCTGTCAGTTGGTTTTGTCGGGATAGAAATTTTCTCAAGTACCTCAAGGGCTCTGTCAGCGGCTTTTCGGTATCCGTCTATGATAACAGTTGGGTGGACGTTTTTGTCAACAAGGTCTTCAGCTTTCTTCAGCAACTCGCCGGTTATGATTACCGCTGTTGTGGTTCCATCACCTACCTCGTTGTCCTGTGTTTTTGCAACCTCCACCATCATTTTTGCTGCTGGGTGCTGAATATCCATTTCGTCGAGAATTGTGCGTCCGTCGCTGGTGATTGTGACATCGCCAAAGCTGTCCACGAGCATCTTATCCATGCCCTTCGGTCCAAGGGCGCTCTTAACTGCCTCTGCAACGATGTGAGCCGCCATGATGTTGGCGTGCTGAGCTTCCCTACCTCGAGATCGACTAGATCCTTCCCTTAAAATGAGAACAGGTGTTCCTCCTGCTAATTCTTGTGACAATCTCAAACATCTCTCCTTATATTGCGGAACAGTAGAAACACACTTTAGATATAAATTTTACTGAAGTTTTTCTCTAATAAATACAGAATGTATGGATAAAGCGGCGTCAAACACGACCAGATTAACCGTCTCGTCCAGGTACGCGTGCTTAATTAAGGTCGACGCGCTGACTGCTTAAGGAGTTCGTAGAGTTTGCAGGCTAATTTGCAATAACACTCATCGCATGACTGAATGTTTGCAAGTGATGCCAAATAACAAGCTTCAGTCGTTAAAGGCACCCTATCGGTTTTTACATGCGTAAGAAGGTCGTCAGCCAAATCAAAATCCTCGCTGAACACTTTTTTTTATGACACTTATTATAACTTAGAACATCAAAACCTAAAAGCAGTACTTCATATGGCGAAATATTCCAGAACATGAAATATCGGTTTAAGAGCTTAAAAAAACCTTTAACTTATTAAAATACATGCGATGATTTCGGATGTTTCTGATTTAAGTTAAATAAGACAATAAACTTTACAATCTCTTAAAAACAAACTATCTATGGGTATATAGTTTAAGATTTTAATTGCTAGAAGAACATCTTAAATGGGGCGTGAGAGAAATTAGAAGCAAGATCAGCCATATAGGATATGTTAACAAGATCAGAGATAACCTTCTCAACATAAAAAGAAAAAAACTGTTGCCACTCTATAATGACCTAAAATCAGCCAACTGCGTGGTCTGTGGAGGATCTGGCAGGTCACTGTACTCCTTGAACACTGCGATGAGCCAAATCGCAATGAGTCAGATAGGCTGGAGAAACAAGGTTGTATTAACTCCTGATGATCCAGGCTTTCCTGGAAAAAACATGTACGATGCGGCAGCTGAACTTGAAAGACGATACAAAAAAATCCTGCTCTTGATAAACTCGGGTAGCGGCATCTCTGATGATCCGTTGGCGATGGCACAAGACTTGGCACAATATATAGAAGACAAAAAAACGTCAAAGTTTTCCATGGGACTCATAACCTCTAACGCGAAGTCTTCGCTAGCCCAGATAGTCAGCGAACACGGACATGTAGTTGAGCTGATGGGGCGAGGAAGATCGAAGCCCTCCTTTGAATACAGCGAGATAGGCATCATGGGCGACATGTTCGAGCTCGGGAGCCTCCTCCTTCTGTGCATGATGACCGAAGCGATCTTCCGAAACCTACCGGTAGGCGACGTGTTTCAACTCTGCGAGGAAGAATTCGCCAAGCTAGGACCCATAATTGACGTAAATGCGGAGTCAGAAAACTACACTCGCCTCATTGATATACTGGAAAGACGAACCAACGTGTTTCTAGGCGGGAAGGGCACAGCAAACGAAATTGTAAAGATGACGGGCGTAAGACTTTTCCACATTAAGGGTTTCTTGGGAGACAACGTCTACATAGCTAGAGGCGTGAACACTCCGCATCCAAGAGCTGGAGACCTTGAGATTTTGGTGTCATTTTCCGGAGAAACCAAACCTGTCATCAATTGGTGTAACGTCTTTAAAAAACTGAATGGAATTGTCTTGGCAATCACGGGATCCGAAAAGTCAACTTTAGCCAAAAAGTCAGACTTCCAAATAACCTTGGAAGAAGAAGTCAAGCTAGGTCAGCCTAGACGGTTTTATATGCGAGCAACATACGTGTTGAGTCCTTTGCCAGTTAAATTGGCTGAAAGATTGAGTGAAAGAGGGCTGAAGTTGCCAGAATACATTATGAGCTGGTATCACTCGGTTATACAATAGAACCATCGTCGTGCGTGTTTAGCTGAGCTTGAACAATGAACCAGAAACTGAAATGGTTGTTGAAGTCTTAGAAAAAACGTGTTAACCATCCACTCTAGCGTGACATCGGAGGAAATTAGTCACATTACGGATTCACTGACACATGTGATTCAATGACTTGCAAAGCTTATATGGAATGAAGAGACTTTTCCTAGTCAACTTAGGAGTTTCCCAAAAGATAGGTGTGTTTGAAATGAGCGTATCTCGTATACCCATAAAGTTCGTGATTGAAGGAATTGGTGAAGCTGAAGGAGAACTTGTGCGTCATCTTTCTCCTAGAACCGTGGAAGCAATAATGAGAAAACTTCCAATCGAAGGACGAGCAGCCCTATGGAAAGAAGAGGTTTACTTTGAAATTCCAGTGAAGATGGGAAATGAAAAAGCGAAACCTACCGTAGAGAAAGGCGCCATCGCGTTTTGGCCCATGGGAAATGCCTTGTGCATTTTTTTCGGTGACACTCAACCTTACAGTCCAGTCAACATAGTTGGTAATGTGACAAAGAATTTGGAACTGTTTGGGCAGGTGAAGAGTGGAACAAAAATAAGGGTAGAAAGGACTTCGTGATTTTTCAAAAAGAAAACGGTGGCACACACACTTTAATGATTTGGTTATGATGAAATGGTGAGATCATTAATTGTGAACTGTTATTTGAATCCCTCGAAAATAGAGACTTTGCTCAAGGCTATTAAGAAGTTTAGCGATTGCATTGTTATTCAGTTTGGAGACCTTGATGCTAATTATCAAGTTGGCAAGGACATAGATGCGGTTATCATAAGTGGATCTAAAGCAAGAATTGTAAACCCTTCTCATAGAGACATGTTCAAGGAAACTGTTAATTTGATCAAACACCTCGGTCTCCCCATATTCAGTGTCTGCTACGGTCACCAATTGCTTTGTTGGTCATTAGGCGCTACCGTAGCATCCTTCGCTAAACCAATTAAAGACAGATTTGAAAAAGTTCGTATAATTGAAGTTGATGAAATATTTGCAGGCTTTGAAAAATACCAAACGATACCCTTAGCGCAATGGCACTACGACTATGTCTTAAAAGAAAACTTTAATCAAGCTGACTTTGTTTTACTCGCAGACTCTACTTCATGCGAAGTAGAGGCAGTTAAGCATAAACACAAACCGTTTTATGGTGTTCAGTTTCATCCAGAGCGAATAAACATCAAAGGTGAATCACATCTGGAAGGCTACAAAGTCATTGAGAATTTTTATAAGAATGTAATTAAGCGATAATTAGACGCATGTTAAATGTGAATAAATGCCCGTTTATTAGAAGAATAAATGGTGGAGCCGCGACATGAACTATGAGTTTGCCTGAGCTTGAAAGATTAAAAGAATACTCCTTTGAAATGGGTCCGATAAGACCACCATCAGAAGGCGGAAGCCGTTCCCTGCTCATAAGGACAACTCGTAACTGCCCATGGAGCCTATGCAAATTCTGTTACGGCACTTTTTACAACCGAGAGCGGTTTCAACTGAGAAGTGTAGAGGAGATAAAAAAAGACATAGACGCAGCGAAGGCAATCAGTGAACAAATTAAAGTTATAGCGAAAAAACTTGGAGGCTTGGACCATGTAGCTGAATTGATTGAACCTTCTTCTTTATACAATAAGGATTCAATGGAACTAGATCAAAAAGAACTGCAAAATTTTCTAAGCATTAAAAAAGTGTTCAGGTGGCTTCGTTCTGGCGCAAGAAACGCGTTTTTACAAGATGCTAACAGCCTAGTTATGCGTACTTCTGATCTGCTTGAAGTGTTAAGGTATCTGAAGCAAACTTTTCCAACCATCCAAAGGATAACGTCTTATGCTAGGGCGAAAACTCTTGCTCAAAAAACCAAAACTTTAGGCGAGTTGAAGGAACTGCGTAAAGCTGGGCTCTCAAGATTGCACGTTGGTCTAGAAACTGGCGATGATGAATTGTTAAAATACGTTAACAAAGGCGTCACAAGTGAAGAACATATTTTGGCAGGTAGAAAGGCTAAGGAAGCAGGTTTCGAACTTTCAGAATATTGGATGCCGGGTTTAGGTGGAAAAACTTTTTCGAAACAGCATGCTATTAACACTGCAAGAGTTTTAAACGCTATAAACCCAGATTTTGTAAGATCAAGACGTTTTGTGCCTCGTAAGGCAACGCCGCTATTCGAGGAATGGAAAAAAGGTGAATTTCATTTGCTCTCTCCTCATGAGGAACTAAGAGAAATTGGAATGATGATTGAAAATTTGAATATTACGGGTAGAGTTTGCTTTGACCATTTCATAAATCCCTATTATAGAGTAGAGTCGGGTTATGTTTGGGTGTTTAAGCAAGATTATGATGGATACAAGTTTCCCAAGGAAAAGCCTACGGTTATAGAACTTGTGAAGAAGGGGTTGGATGTTGGTGAAACTCTTTACATACACGCAGAGGACTTGGTTGATAAGTCGCTCTGAAAACAGAAATAGACGGTTAGCATGCGCGCTTTAAAACGGGTTATGGGAAGGTAGTTTCCGCCCATCTTTTTAAAAGATCTTCACAACTCTTCTTCACAGCATTATTGTTAGTCTTCTCTTTCAGGGTTTCTAAGAATTCGATGCGTTTTTTAACAGCCCTAATCTCTGCCATTTCATAGTAGAGTTTGCCATCTATGTAATCTTTCATCTGCTGCGCCTTTTGTATAAAAAGACTCGCTGCATCAACTGGGTCAGCTATCGTGTATTTGCTTGCCCATATGGCGACCTCAGACTCGCGAAGCTGAGTTAAACCGCTGATTTCAACGATTTTTTTGATGTATGTTCTGAAGAAATCGTAGTAGCCAGCGGTTTTGATCAGATTTAAAATTTCTTCCACCTTCTGCTTAAAATCGGGGTTTCCTTCTATGGTTACGCTGTGTTTGTATCCGTTTTTTATGAGTTTTCTAGCTTGTTGTACCTCTTCAATTGTGTAAACTCTCTCTGGGAAATTCACTTTGGTATGCCTCACACTTTTGGTGGAACATTTTTTAATAAATTCTTTATGGAAATCCTATAAAAGCATGTATAGAAGATACAAAAGTAGCGAGAAAACTAGGCTGAAAAAGACTGGTTTTTAGTCTGCTGGTTTGAATATCTTGGTGTTTTTGCTCCCAGAGATAAACTCAACAATGCCCTGTTTCTCCAGTTCCTTAAGGAAGGTTTTTGCCACACTTAAGCGCAGATTAAACCGTGTAGCTACTGTGTAAGGTGTGAGAACCTTCATCTTTTTAAGTTTATCAGTTACCTCTTTGCTTTTTGGGTCAGGTGGAATTATCCCTGCGCTTTTCTTTTCGGTGGCAGATTCTTTAGATTTACTTTCTTTTCGCTCTTTTTTCTTCCCAGTATCTTCCATCTTTTTAAGAGATTGTTTTTTCTTTCCGCCGCCCATGTTCCTCATCTGAATGTTGAAAAAGAAGCGGTTCCTTATAGATTTTCCTCTGACTATTCTGTAGCGTTTGTTAGAGGCATTATTTTTCGGTTCATAATATTGAATTTGGAATGGTCAGAATGCTTAAAGACACAATGACACAACATACTCTAACAGAGAAAAGTTGATCATTCATGAGCAACTCTGTCCATAAAATCATTCTTGAACTTCAAACTCTGCTTGAAAAAGCCGTGAAAAAGAATTTAGCACAAGGAATTCTACTTTCAGGCGGTTTGGACACAAGTATTTTAGCGGTTGTTGCATCAAAGTTCGTTTCGCTAAAAGCTTTCACTGTTGCGTTGCAAGGAGCCCCAGCTCCAGATGTGAAATATGCTACTTTAATGGCTAATCGTTTAAAACTCAAACATTTAGTTCACTATTTCGGCGAAGATGAACTTTACGATGGCATCAAGAAGGTTGTTAAAACACTGAAGTCTTTTGATCCTATGGAAATACGCAACAGTGCTGCAGTTTCCGTTGGTTTAAAGATGGCGAAGGAGAACGGAGTAAACACTGTCATGACAGGCGATGGGTGTGATGAATTGTTTGCTGGGTACAGTTTCTTTTTCAATTTGGAAAAAGAACTGTTAGATTTGGAACTTCGGAAAATGTGGAGAGTGATGTCATTCTCGTCTGTTCAATTAGCAAAGGCTATTGGAGTTGAAGCTAAACTTCCATTCCTTGACGCAGACTTCAAAGCGTTTGCCATGAAGCTTGACTCACAATATAAAGTTTGGAGTGAGAAAAGACAGCTAGTGGGCAAATGGATTATTCGCAAGGCTTACGAAGATTTCTTGCCCAAAGAAATCGTGTGGAGAATTAAAGTACCTATCGAACAAGGCTCAGGAACTACAACACTTCCAAGCAGGTTCAGTCAGAAGATAAGTGACGCTGAGTTCAGGGAGAAAAAAAGCAAATATTTTGACGAAGACAAAGTGACAATTCGAGATAAGGAACAACTTTTCTATTACGAAATTTACAGGTCAGCTTTAGGAGTGCCGCGTCCCACTGACCCCGAAGGCAGGCGGTGTCCTCAATGCAACTCGAATGTTGCTGAGAAGTCAACTTTCTGCCGAACGTGCGGCGCCTACCCTATATGAAAAATGTGCGCACATGACTTTATGCTATTGCGCTGATTTCTATCTTATGTTTTTTTTGCCACTCTTTCACAGGAACTCCGAGTTGTTTCTCGATTTTAGTTCTGTGTATGGAGTTCATGGTGCAAAAAGGAATAATCTTACCTCCAGGCACAGCGTAATGTATACAACATCGCTGAACCCTTTCAAGATCAAAGTTGTAGGGATCCATGAAATGCATGGCTGAGATCATCAACATCTTTCTGTGCAAGTCTCCTAACGCCTTATAGCTTCCTGATGTTACTATGGGCAAGAGATACTTTCGCATTAAACCAAATTTTATGTGGCGTAACGCGCCGACAAGTCGAAGCTTGGCTCTTCTCTCATGTCCTTTTTCAGCTTCTTCATACACTTTGCTCATGCTCTCAAGGAACTTCTCAATATTTCCATAGTTAGTGATTGGGATGATTTCTCCGTCTTCAACAAATATGTAGGTGGCAGTTCCGCAGTGAGGATGAACTGTGAACTCTGGATAACGTTTATCTTTTAACGCGCCAGCCGCTTTAGATACAGGAACTACCACTGGCACTGGATAGAAATCGGAGACCTTTATTTTTCCGTCAGTTTGTTCTTCACAGAGCCTAGTGAAATCAGGTATGGTAATGCGCATTTTTGCCCTTTCCTGCTCTGGAAGTCTTCCGCAGAGAGAAACAGGTTGAACATTTATGCATCTGATCACGTCGAAGTTTTGAACGGCGAATCGTATGATATCTCCTATTTGATGGTCGTTGACGCCTTTGACCAGCGTTACCACCAGAACCATGCTATTTATTCCTGCTTTTCGACAGTTTTCAATAGCTTTCATTTTAATTTCAAGCAGATCACATCCACGCGTGAACTGGTACACTTTAGGGGACAAGCCATCGAACTGCAGATAAACTGTGCTCATCCCAGCTTCTTTCAAACCGCGACAATAGTCTACACTTTGCGCAAGTCGCAGACCATTAGTGTTCACTTCCACATGTCGAAAGCCCAGCTCCTTTGCCATACGTATCAACTCGAACAAGTCTTCTCTGATGGTGGGCTCTCCCCCTGAGAACTGCAATGCAGTTGCGGGTACAGGATCGTTGCTTCGAAGGTTCTCCATCATCTCTCGAACCTCTTCCTTCGATGGTTGGTACACGTATCCAGCAGTGGCAGCGTTGGCGAAGCAGACTGGACACTTCAGGTTGCATCGGTTGGTTACGTCGATGATTGCAAGCACTGTGTGTGACTTATGTTGTGGACAGATGCCGCAGTCAAGGGGGCAGCCTTGTTCTGTTTTGGTGCGGGGATTTCGCAGTCCTTCACCGTCATACCTGAATTTTTCGGCGCGCTTGTACTGTTCATAATCTGACCAGTAAACATCTTGAAACTTTCCGTGCTCAGGACATTCTTTCTTGATGTAGACTTTGTTGTCCTCTTCAAATATGGTCGCGTTTAGGACCTTGAAGCATTCTGGGCATATGGATTTCGTTTCTTTTATAAACTGCAATTTGACACCACTGAGAGTTGTAAATTATTTAACTTAGAAGTTAGAAAATACTGTATATAAGAAAGTTTCCAAACTTCTCATAAGGTGAAAAAGGGGTGAGCAAACATGTCCATAAGCGACCACGCGAAAAAGATTCTACGTGAACTTGGGCTTACAGAATACGAGACCCGCGCGTATTTGTCGTTGCTGGAGAAAGGAGCCACAACAGCCAGCCAAGTCAGCGAACACGCAAACGTTCCATACTCAAAGATTTATGAAACCCTAAACTCGTTGGAGAGGAAGGGATGGATCGAAACCAAGCGAGGCAGACCCAGTCGATACTACCCAAAATCTCCGTCAGAAGCTTTGAACGCGGTCAGACTACAATTAGAAGACTCTTTGAAGTCATGGGAACAAACTGTCGTGAGCGAGTTACAACCACTCTACGAAAAGAGGGAAATCCGCGAAAAACCAGACATCTGGATTCTCCGCGGCGAATTCAACACACTCGCAAAGCTTCGTGAAATGCTAAGCAAAGCCAAGGTCGAGTTGATGATTGCAGCTCCCAAGCTCCCGAAGGCACTTGTAGAAACGGTTGCTCCATTATTAATTGCTTTCAAAGGCAGCAAAGTTAATACTCTGTTGATGATAGGAAAAGATGCGGAAGAACAGATTATAAAAAAACTAATGGACGTGGCAGAGGTTAGAGTTCGAGACCACATGTTTGGCGGAGGTGTCATCGTGGACGGCAAGGAGGCGTTACTCCTACTAGGCGAAGAAAAATCACCCCTAGCCATATGGTCAGACCATTTGGGATTAGTGAAGTTTGCTAAAGACTATTTCCAGTACCTATGGAACTCGTCAGAAATAATATAGCGCGTGTTTGGATAAAGCCACAACGCTTAAATTTAGGATATGCCGTACAACAACCTCTCAAATTCTCAGAGGTAAGGTCGTATGAACAAAAAAGCGACTGTTGAAGAACTTTTAGCTAAAGCGAAAAAACCAGCCAAACTTGCTCTAGCCTACCACCCCTTCTACGCGGGAAAAGTTCAGGTTATGCCTAAATGCGCTATAAGAACTCCTTCCGACTTCGCCATATGGTACACACCAGGTGTAGCAGCTTCCTGTAGAAAAATTAAGGAAGAACCGGAACAGGTTTTCCAACACACCAACAAGTGGAACTACGTAGCCGTTGTAAGCGACGGAACCAGAGTGCTTGGTTTAGGCGATATAGGACCCGAAGCTGGCTTGCCAGTGATGGAAGGAAAAGCCTTACTATTCAAATATCTAGGCGGAGTTGACGCGTTCCCAATCTGTCTAGGAACCAAAGACCCAGACGAAATCATAACCGCGTGCAGGTGGTTAGAGCCCACATTCGGAGGCATCAACCTCGAGGACATAAGCAAGCCAAAATGCTTCTACATACTTGAGCACGTGAGAGATCAGCTTAAAATCCCAGTTTGGCATGATGATCAACAGGGTACAGCTACAGTTATACTAGCAGGATTGATTAACGCTCTGAAAATTGCGGGTAAGAAAATGGATGAGGCGTTAATAACCCTAGTAGGTGTAGGATCAGCAAACACAAGAACAGCCATTGTTCTCATGAGGGCGGGTGTTAAGCCGGAAAACATCATTGTAGTGGACACCAAGGGAATTCTACATCCTAACAGGAAAGACTTGGAAGCTGAAAAGAAAGCAAACCCGTGGAAATGGGATTTCTGTCTAAAAACCAATGGCGAGGGAAGAACAGGAAACATAACTGAAGCTTTGAAAGATGTTGACGCTTGCATAGCCGCATCAAAACCGGGACCCGGCACCATCAAGAAAGAATGGATATCCAATATGGCAACCAACTCCATACTATTTGCTTGCGCAAATCCAGTTCCCGAAATATGGCCTTGGGAGGCAAAAGAGGCGGGTGCCAAGATTGTTGCGACTGGCAGGTCCGACTTTGAAAACCAGATAAACAATTCTTTGGGCTTCCCAGGAATCTTCAGAGGAGTTTTAGACGTGAAAGCTACGACTATCACTGATGATATGTGTATTGCTGCTGCCGTTGAGCTGGCGAATTTCGCTGAAGAGCGGGGAATTCACGAGGGTGATATCGTTCCTAGAATGGATGAGTGGGAGGTCTATCCCAGAGTGGCTGTTGCTTGCGCCTTAAAGTCGATAAAGGAAGGTGTTGCTAGAGTCAAGTTGAGCAGACAGGAGTTGTGGGACAGAGCCGTTTCAATTATTAAGAACGCCAGAGAATCAACCGCCACACTGATGAAGGAAGGTTTCATCCCGTCTCCTCCGCCTGAAGAGGAGATTTTAGGAAGCTCGTAGCCTTCTCCCACCATTTTTTGGGATTTGAAGAAGCGGAAAAAAGAAAGCTTTTCGTAT
>Ga0209636_10003366_pt1 | contig 16318 bp, 15 predicted proteins | sample DeeMarSWOR152_54_FD_187464 | JGI IMG/M metagenome (GOLD analysis project Ga0209636, IMG submission 187464) | Marine sediment microbial communities from White Oak River estuary, North Carolina - WOR-1-52-54 (SPAdes) (version 2) | ecosystem: Environmental > Aquatic > Marine > Intertidal zone >...
GGCCCCAAGGTGAGGTTTTCAACTATGGTGAGGTGAGGGAAGAGGTTAAAGTGTTGAAACACCATGCCAACCTCGGCGCGGATCTTCTCGATATTCTTTATGTTGCTGGTAAGTTCAATGCCATCCACGATGATCTGACCGCGCTGATGTTCTTCGAGGCGATTGATACAGCGGATCAGCGTAGATTTTCCGGACCCTGAAGGTCCACAGATAACGATCCGCTCCTGTTTTCCAACCGTCAGTTTTATGCCCCGAAGTACGTGAAAATCCCCGAACCACTTGTGCACGTCGATGAAGTCAATCATTGCTTCGTCAGGCGATCGAGTTTCTATATTCTTGGATGTTGCCTCTTTCATGAAAGCCTCTCTTTGTTGTAGGTCCGCGCTGCTGGTTAAGGCGTATGCCTGCTCAATAACCACAGTGCGTTACGCACGAATCATAGGCTTCTGTCTTTGAATGCTCTCGCTACGATGTGCGACAAAAAAGTATTCTTTATGCACAATCGGATCATTAATCCTCTCTTGACAGCTCTCGTTCTAGTTTTCGGCTGTAATTGGACATGGAAAAACAACCCAAAAAATATAGAATGGCGATAAAGATATAAGCCTCACGGCTGAATCCCATCCATTCAGGGTTGTTAACAACAGTCTGGGTGGTTTTGAGTAGGTCGAAGAGCGCTATGATCACCACCAGAGACGTGTCCTTAAAGGCGGATATGAGAATGCTCACCGTGGGTGGAATCACAATCTTCAGGGCTTGGGGTAAGATTACCAAGCGCATGGTTAGGTAATAGTTCAATCCTATGGATTCGGCGGCCTCATACTGTCCGCGGGACATTCCCTGCAACCCGCCCCGGACAACCTCGGCAATATAAGCTCCCGTAAACAGAATAATGGCTATCTGGGCCCGTAAAATAGCGTTGATGTTAATTCCCTCCGGCAAAAAAAGCGGAAAAATGATGGAGCCCATGAAAAGGAGGCTTATCAAGGGCACGCCGCGTATCATCTCAATATAAACCACGCACAGAAGCTTGACGGCGTGCATTTTGGACTGGCGTCCCAACGCAAGGACAACTCCGAGCGGATAAGCGGCCGTCAGCCCGAAAACGGACAGCAGCAATGTCAGAGGCAACCCGCCCCACTTGGAGCTATCCACAGGGGCCAGCCCGAAAAGACCCCCCTTCATGAGCAGACCCATGGTAAATAGCCCAATGATCCAGGCATAGCCCAGGTATTTTGACCAGTGTTTCCGATCCCTGCTGTAAAAAAGCAGACCGAACAGGATCATCATAGCGACAAACGGCCGCCAGTGTAATTCGTTGGGAAAGAAACCGAAGATGATAAACCGCAGGTTAGTGGCGATGATGGACCAGCAGGCACCGGAGGCACCCCTGCATTCCGCTCCGGTCGTGTTCCAAACGGAGTCAATGAATGCCCACCGAAGCAGGGGTGGTACGGTTTTCCAGAGCAAAAACACGGTTACGATGGTGAGAATCGAGTTGACGGGGCTGCTAAACAGGTTGGCTCTCGCCCATCCAATCACCCCCACGCTTGTTACGGGAGGTTTTAACTCCTCTGCCTGTCTCTGTAGGACTGCCTCTTCCACCGCTCGATCTATCTCTCCACGAGTTTTACCTTTTTGTTATACCAATTCATGAAAGCCGACGTTGACAGGCTGAAAATGAGATACACCGCCATGATCAGGGCCACTCCCTCAACTGCCTGCCCGGTCTGATTAATGGTTGTGTTGGCCACGGAGACAAAATCGGGGAATCCGATGGCCACGGCCAGGGAACTGTTCTTCGTTAAGTTGAGCATCTGGCTGGTCAGGGGCGGAATGATCACCCTGAGGGCCTGGGGTAAAATCACCAAATTTAAAATAGGAGTGGGTCTCAGTCCAATTGACATGGCGGCTTCTCTTTGGCCTTTACTGACCGACTGGATCCCAGCGCGCACCACCTCAGCCACAAACGCGGCCGTATAGAGCACCAGGCCAAGCAGGAGGGCAATAAACTCGGGGCTGACGGTCATGCCGCCCTTAAAGTTAAATCCCACAAGCTTCGGTACATCCATCTTAACAGGAGCGCCGAATGCCCACCAGGTGACGAGGGGAAGCCCTAGGATAATACCGATAGAGACACTAAAAACCGGAAAAGGCTGCCCTGTTTTTTCGTGCCGCTTTTTTGCCCAGCGACGGATCAGGTAAACGATACCACATCCCACCAAAAAGGCTAAAAGCATGTATTTATGGGCAGGATGGGCCTCAGGGATAGTGAACGCAACTCCGCGGTTACACAGGAAGAGGCCATTGAATGGGCAAAGGGCCTGCCGGGGACCGGGCAAGATTTCATAAAAAATAGCATACCAGAAAAATAACTGAAGCAGCACTGGTATATCCTGCATGACCTCAATATAGATGGCTGCCAGTTTTGCCACCAGCCAGTTAGTGGAAAGACGGGCCACCCCGACGATGGTCCCAAGGATAATCGTGAAAACAATCCCGATAAAGGCCACCTTTAAGGTATTCAGAGCGCCGACGAGAAGGGCTCGGCCGTAAGAACTGGCCGCCGAATAAGGTATCAGGGACTCACCGATCTCAAAGGCGGATTCCTTCTGGAGGAAACCAAATCCCGTAGCGATTGACTGCTTTTCAAGATTTGTGAGGGTGTTGGAGACGAGATAGTAAGCAAGAAGCCCCACCAAGGCCAACACGGCAATCTGGTACATAATGGCCCGCTTCTTAGGATCGAGCCAAAATGGTATCTTTTCCGCAACTACAGTATCCATGAAGATGTCAAATCCTTTGTATCACCGATGTCCCAAGGCCATATGTTGCCCCTCAGATGCGCATGGCGAATTCCGGTCTCTTATCCAAAGCTCAGGCCGACAGTCGGATACGGAGGGTTTGGGGGAAGGTGCCCCTCGTGAGGGGCACCCGGAGAAAAGATTATCTAAATGCTGCGGAATACATGAGCCCGCCCCTTGTCCACAAGTCATTCAAACCGCGCTTAAGCCTAAGCGGCGTATTTTCTCCTACGTTGCGCTCAAAGATTTCGCCATAGTTGCCCACCTGCTTGATAATGTTATAAGCCCATCTTTCATCAAGACCGAGGGCCTTGCCCATACCAGGTGTTGCCCCCAGAAAACGCTGGATTTGGGGATCAGTGCTTTTAAACATGCTGTCCACATTTTTTGAAGTGATGTCGAATTCTTCAGCCTGTATGAGGGCCATGACCGTCCAGTTGACAATATCATACCACTGATCATCCCCATGACGGACAACCGGGCAGAGAGGCTCTTTGGAAATAATCTCAGGTAACAGGGTATACTCGTCCGGATTACGGGCCACGGAGCGGTGGGCAGCCAATTGCGAGGCGTCCGAGGTCAGGCAGTCACAACGACCGGCAAAAAACGCCTTGGAAAGCTCGGCAGTCTGCTCAATCACGACCGGCTTCCACAACATCTTGTTTTTCCGGAAGTAATCCGCTGCATTCATCTCGGTGGTAGTTCCCGGCAGAACACATACCGTGGCACCCTCCAGTTCCTTGGCACTCTTCACGCCCAAATACGTAGGAACCAAGAACCCCTGACCGTCATAGAAGTTCACATGGCAGAAATTCAAGCCGTTCACGGTTTCACGGGTCAAGGTCTGCGTTGTATTGCGGCACAACACATCGATCTCCTTGGACTGCAAGGCGGGCAGGCGCTGAACAGCCGTCAGGGCCACGAATTTCACCTTGCTGGCATCGCCTAACACCGCAGCGGCAACGGCCCTTGCCGTATCCACGTCAAGGCCCTTCCACACACCCTTCTCATCGGGCATGCTGAAGCCGAATACCCCGCCGTTGACTCCGGCGATCAGAACCCCTCTTTCGCGAACCTCTTCGAGGGTTCCCGCCATGGCCGTACCTGCCGTCACCAATAGCACCATTGCCACGAACGCTAAACTAAATTTGAAGAGTTTCATCTGTTGTACCTCCTTTAAAGGTTAACGATTACCATTATGGATCGCCCAAATGCGATCCCCTCAAACTATCCGGCCCCACCTCTCTGAGGTAGCACATGCGCGGGGAACTGTGAAATTGCGTTATGAACGATAGCGTCAAATGACTTTCCCTATGTGACCCTTTGGAAGGCATTTTTCCATACCATACGGCCTTTCTTTTTTCAATCAAAAAGCTAGCCTTAGCAGTCGAGGATCTTGAAATGGCAGAAGTGATTATTAATCTAACTCCGAGATTATATTGTTACCAGCTCCCCTACACAACTGCTTCGCATTATTGTGCGGAGTTAAAGTAATAGTCCTATTGCGAATATATAGCCCTCTGCATTCTAGATGACTAGAGCCTCGCCCACTGCTGCCAGACGCCTTTTAGTGCAGGAGTTCATTGACAAATGAGAGACAGGATTTGATCTCCTCCACCTTCAACTCAAGGGTCGCCGTACCCGTGTAACCAATGCCTTTGAGGGCATCAAAAATACCCTTGAAATCCACAATCCCCTTGCCGGGGGCAAGATGGAGGTCATTCTCAGGTGAGTTACCACCGAAGTTATCATGGAGATGAATGTGCTTGATCCTATCTGGGTATGCCGCTATGAGGCCGTGAGCGCTGGTTTCGCTTCTCAGAAGCTGAGCATGACCCACATCCAGCGTGAGGTGGAGGCCGGGTAGTTCTTTGAAGGCCGGAGCAAGATCTTCCCAATTCTCACTGAGGTTTTCCAGGCAGATTGTAATCCTCTTTCCTGCGGCCCTATCTATGATCTCCCCTAATATCCTAGTCTTATAGTCGATGACGTCAGGATTCACAAAACGACGGTCCATCCAGAGATGAAGGGTGAGAAGGGATACATTGAGCGATGGTAGGGTTTCAAGGATATCTATCACTCGTGGAACATAGTCACTCTTAAGAGAGCCTATGTCGTTGGGATTGCCCTCGTTTGGTCCATGGCAGAGGTAATAGAAATTGATGCTCTCAATTACTTTAACAAATCCATCTATGTAATTCAGATACTTATGGAAATTGTTGGTCGATATCTCAGCAAAATTCAATCCGAGTTCGTAGAGGGCCACCGCGTCCTTAGGAGTGCGGGCTGTTCCTCCGAGGGCAATCTCTGATCTCTTATTCGCTGTTTCCCGGTTGTTGGATCTCATGTCGCCTTTGTGTAAGAAATAGTGTTCTGAAATCTCATGCGAGACCCTGTCGCCCGAGGCCTCGTTGAATCCAGCGGATGGCCCTGGTCAGAACATAGCATAAATTAGGTTGTTCCACCTCCATCAAAATGAATGATATGCACCTTAAGAGGAGACGCAGTTTTTATTTGCGCGTTCCTTTTGATTTTTTCTATAGTTTTTAAGTAAGGAGGCTTTTGCTGAGATCGATAAATGAGTATCCGTAGTATGGTTTTATTGTTGATCTTGCTTATCCTGGTGATTGGCGCAATCATGTTTTATCCTCACCTCGAGAATAAAATGATCTTCTATCCGGAAATGGGCCTCGAGGACAATCCAGCCAATTGGAATCTGCCCTATAAGGATGTACGATTTCCTACCTCTGATGGGGAACTACTGCATGGCTGGTTTTTGTCGTCACACGCCAAAAGCCCCGTTCTTGTGTTTTGCCATGGTAATGCTGGGAACATCTCACATCGTATTGAAAATGCGCATTTCCTCCTGAAGAGGGGAATATCTGTTCTCCTATTCAGCTATCGGGGTTACGGGTTAAGTTCTGGTAGTCCATCAGAGCAGGGAATCTACCGGGATGGTGTGGCAGCGTACGATCATCTTACTGAGATCGAGAAGATCTCACCCGAAAGGATTGCCGTATTCGGTCGATCCCTAGGTGGTGCAGTTGCTATTGAGCTTGCTTTGCGCAGAAAGGTGAAATGCCTAATCATAGAAAACACCTTTACCTCAATGAGGGAGATGTCGAAAACCATCTTCCCGTATTCCCTTTTCTCACCCTTTTTGCCGCACCACTATAAGAACAACAGCAAAATTGCCGGTGTGTCTGTGCCGAAGCTCATAATACACGGAACCAACGACGAGATTGTTCCACTGAGAATGGGCAAGAGCCTGTTTGAGTCGGCCCGCGGAGAAAAGATTTTCCTCCCAGTAAATGGAGCGGGGCATAACGATGTTTATATCATCGGGGGAGCGGCTTATTTTGATGCCATTGTCGATTTTGTCCGTTCAAATACGGTCAGTGATTGAGGGATGCAAGCATTTGTGCGGTTCGTGGCTGAGTGAGGGTGATACACAGTCGTAAGATTTTTATGTTTCCAAAGACAGGTAACAGTAATACAATTATAATTATAGACTCTTTCAGAGCCAAAGTCGGGAGAATAATGGAGGAAAGAGGGGCATGAAGATCCTACTAACTGGCGCTAACGGACAACTTGGCAGTGAATGTAAGGCGGTTCTGGAAAACGACTATGAGGTTCTCGCTCCTGACAGGGAAGAATTTGATATCACCAGCTGGGACTTGGTCATAACGGCTATTAGTCAGCTCTCTCCAGACATCATTCTAAATTGCGCCGCCTTTACCAAGGTGGACGAGTGTGAAACGCAGAAAAAGCTGGCCGAGAGAATCAATGTGGAAGGCCCCCGGAACTTGGCCCAGGGAGCAGCTAGGTACGATAAGATGATTGTCCACATATCATCGGATTTCGTCTTTAACGGCAGAAAGAGATTGCCTCAGCCCTATTTTGAGGATGATCCCATGCTCCCCATCTCCTATTATGGGCAGACAAAAATGGAAAGCGAGATGGCGGTAAAGCAGAATGCGGATAACTACATCATAATCAGGTCTGGGTGGCTCTATGGCGTTACGGGAGAGAACTTCATTAAGAGAATAGTGAGATCGGCCCTGAGAAGGGGTCAGGAAGGCATACGGGTAGTCAACGACCAATTCGGCTCGCCCACTTGGGCATATAGGCTGGCCCAGCAGATTAAAGTGCTGATTGACAAGGGAAAAGAGGGCGTTTACCATGCTACTGCTGAGGGTTTCTGCAGCAGACATGAATGGGCCAAGTACCTATTGGACAGGATGGAAATCAAGACCCGAGTTACCCCTTGTTCCTCAAATGAATATCCAACGCCTGCGACCCGGCCGATGAATTCGATCCTTGAAAACAGACAACTGAAGATGGAAGGCCTCAATCTCATACCCCATTGGCGCAGGGATCTTGACAACTTTCTCGACAAATACAGCGCTGGGCTCTTAGCAGAAATAGAGAACACGGTTTAGTCATACTGGGAGCCGATTACTTGAGCGTCTATCGCGTCTTCCGCTTGGCAGAGTGGGGCGAGTGGATTTCCCCTTGCCACTATGGTGTATCGGTCTGGCAACTTCCCTTTTTTCTTTGCAAAAGCGGCTCCCAGTGTTTATACTTCTATCGTTGCGGCCCAGGGCTAGTTTAGCTCAGATAGGTTAGGACGCTCTGAATCCGCTGAATCAACTTTTGGGAAGACCAACTCACAGGGAAAAGGAGGTGCTCGATGTTCGTAAGGGATATTATGACCATGAACGTTGTTAATATTCCAAGCAATACCTCGGTGTCAGATGCGAAAAGGATCATGGATGCCCATCGGATTCGCCGCTTGCCCGTGGTAGATCGGGGAAAGCTCGTTGGCGTCGTTACCGAGCGCAGGTTGGAGGCTTACACGCCTTCAAAGGCGACAACGCTCAGCGTATGGGAGATTGGTTATTTGCTTGGAAATACGCCCGTAAAGGACATAATGGAGAAAAACGTCGTCACGGTAACTCCGGACATGACGGTCGAGGAGGCCTTGGCCGTTGCCCAGCAAAAGAAGGTTGGCGCGCTTCTTGTTCTGGAAGAGGGACGACTCGTAGGCATCGTGACTACGAACGATTTCTTCTACAAGATTGCAAACCCTGTTCTGGGGATTGGTCTGCCTGGCACTAGGGTTGAGGTTATCGGAAAGACAGAGGATACGGTTATTGAGGACGTGGTCTCATTGGCTAATAAGGAGGGCATACGAATTGTCACCATTCATGTGTTGAGTATCCCGGAGACGCAGGTTGAAAAGAAGGACATTGTGATTCATTTGGATACCGAGGATACGACTAAGATCGTCAAGGAATTGAAAAGCAAAGGATATGAGGTCATCCTGCGCACCCGCTAATATAGCACGACAGCAAGGCAGTGACAAAACCGGCTTCTCCAGCCGGTTTTCTCATGCGTAAAAGCTGAGAGTAGCGTTAAAAGCCCGAGCCGAAAGGCAAGGAGAGTCTAGGTGAGTAGAACTCCCTACATAAGGCGGCTGCATGCTCTATAGCACGCCCTTCATAACTATGGCCTTCGCCAACCTTTGCACTGTGGCAAGTTTTGGCACCTTTTACCTGTTTCCGCTCTTCATAATAAGCCGTGGCGGTTCCGAATCGGATATAGGGATCATCATGGGCGCATTCGCGCTTTCAGCCGTTCTCTGTCGCCCTTGGGTCTCAGAGATGATTGACCGAATTGGGCGGAAGAGGAGTTATACCGTCGGATGCGCCATCTTGGCCATCCTGCCGCTAACATACCTTCTCTTTCACGGTGATCTTTCGCAATTCTATGTGCCCCTCATCATAGTCCGCATTCTACACGGTATCGGATTGGCAATATGTTTCACAACGGCATTTACCTACATTGCTGATATTGTCCCAAAGGGCCGCTTAAACGAGGGAATCGGTATGTTTGGAGTGACGGGGCTTACTGGACTGGCCCTTGGCCCCGCCCTCGGTGAAATAATAATTCGAAATTACGGTTTTTCACTCTTCTTTCTGACCGCAAGCGGAATGGCGATCCTCGGTTTTATATTGCACCTAAAACTTCCCGAGTCCTTTGCCGGTGAGCATGATGAATTGTCTCAGTCGTTTTTCTCAGTTTTCCGTTTTAGGAGAATTACCATTGTAGTCTTACTTGCCTTTCTTTTCGGCATTGCTTTGGCCGCCTCTAGTAGCTTTGTCTCCCCCTTTGCCAAGGAGCAGGATATCGCATTCATCTCCCTTTACTTCATCGCCTATTCCTCCGCAGCGGTTATAACTAGGCTCTTGGGAGGCAGGCTCGCTGACAGGATTGGAGAATACCGTATAATCCCGTTTGCACTTGTGCTTACGGGGGGAGGACTTTTCGCTTTGACCCTTCTTGGAGGAAACATGCTGCTCATCTTTTCGGGCATCATGTCAGGGTGTGGACATGGATTTCTCTTCCCCAGCCTTAACTCACTGGCCGTAAGGCATGTGCCCGTCGCGATGCGGGGCAAGATTACTGGAGCCTTCACTGGTGGGATTGATGCGGGAGCCTTTGCTGGCTCCATCACCCTCGGGTATATCGGTGAATGGGCGGGCTACCGCGCTCTTTTCGCTACAGCAGGGGCTGGACTGTTGCTCGGGCTTGGCATTTGCAGGCGAGGACTAGCGAAGGAAGGACTACCGACTGCCTCAGGGAGAGCGGAAACTGAAGGAGCAGCCGGAGAAGAAAGGAAAACGCGGACATATCTCTTGCACGACTTAAAGAAGGGCGGTTAGGATTCGTTGGAGGCTGGCATGATGACAACTTCAGTGATAATTCTTGGACTGATCGTCTCACTACTCGGTGTTGTCGGCTGTGTTATGCCGTTTATCCCTGGACCTCCGCTTAGTTTCCTGGCTCTCATTATCCTATCCGCTGTAAGGAATTGGGAGCCGTTCAGCCCCACATTCCTGATTATTATGGCAGGCATCACAGCAGGAGTCACGATTTCGGACTACCTTATGCCCATAAGCGGGGCGAGGAGATATGGTGCGTCAAAATTGGGCACATGGGGCTTGGTGATAGGGATGTTCACCGGCCTCCTCCTTTTCCCGCCCTGGGGGATCATGCTTGGAGGTGTTGTGGGAGCATTGGGCGGTGAGCTGTTAGCCGGGAAGCGGGGCAAACAGGTCTTGCGAGCTGGTTGGGGAGTAATCATAGGCAATGTAGTTGCCACCGGGCTGAAGCTGGCCTTATCAGGAGCGATGCTCTTCTTTTACGTAAGGGAGATGTTTTCGTAATCTGCCGAATAATGAAACTCCCCGCATCAAGCTGCAGGGTATTCAGGCAAAGGCGAATAATCGATACGTTGGGATAAGGTGAAAACGATTCGCCAGCATATGATGGAGCTCTTGGGAGGTGAGGAGATGACTGCCAGGGAGCTCTCAAAGGTGCTAAGGATCCGAGAACGGGAGGTATACGGGCATCTTTCACACATCGCACAAACTGTTTCAACGCAGGGAAGCAGAATTATTGTGCGACCGGCACAGTGCCTGGCCTGTGGATATGTTTTTGAGAATCGCACACGCTTTACGCGACCGAGTCGATGCCCCCAATGCAAAAAATCACATATTCAAGAGCCAACGTATCGAATCATCTAATGAACATTTAGACTCCTTTGCCCTGAGCCGAGAGCATCCTTGATTGCCAGAATGGTAGGGAAAGCTCCTACAAGCGGGCAAGCTGAGTCAGTTTTCTGTTGATATTTTAGGTAGTTAAAATTATAGTCAAACAACGGTCACAAACCGAGGAGGCCTTTTGAAGAGTCAGGAATTTGGGTCTTCAAAAGCGTTTTACGACCAATGTACACCGAGTTCTATAACCTGAGGGAAAAACCGTTTAACCTCAATCCATCACCTCGGTTTCTCTACTTGGGTGAAAGCCATAGGGAGGCGCTCAACCTCCTAAAATATGGCGTCATGGAGAGAAAGGGGTTTATCCTTCTCACGGGAGAGATCGGTACCGGCAAAACTACCATGATTCAAGCCCTCCTCAGCAGCGTTGATGATAGTGTCCACCATATCCATCTTTCCAATCCCATTCTATCCCCGCGGGATTTCATGGACTTCCTCGCATTTTCGGCCTTTAGCAAAAAGATTCACTTTAGATCAAAAGCGGAGTTTCTTTTGGAGTTTGAGGAATTCCTGCGACAGTGCCTGAGCCAACAGAGGAATGTCATCTTGATCATTGACGAGGCGCAGAAACTCTCGCTAGAGCTGCTGGAAGAGATCAGACTTCTCTCAAATATGGAGACCGGTGACGAGAAATTGATTAATATTTTCTTGGTCGGTCAACCCGAGCTTAACAGAAAATTGAGTCACCAAGAGTGCCTACCCCTTTTGCAACGCATAAGCATCCGCTACCACATTCCACCGCTTGACCTCGAGGATACGAGGGGCTATGTTGCCACCCGTTTGAGGGTAGCAGGGGCACCACTGAAGGGAGACCAAATCTTCTCTAAGAGTGCTGTCGAGGCACTGTACGAATACTCCGGCGGATACCCGAGGGTGATCAATGTTCTGGCGGATAATTCTCTGCTCCTGGGCTATTCAAAGGGTGCAAAGACCGTCACTCCCGGAATGGTCAGGCGATGCCACGATGACATGAGGCTGGACGGGGTTCCCAGTGAGGATAGACAGCAAGTATTGGAGCACCCTAAGACTAGCTTACTCAAGTCTGACCATATCGGCCATTATTGGAAGTGGGCAGCAGTTCTATTCCTTCTGCTGGCTATCCTTGCTCTCGGCTTGACACAAACAGGACGGGGCCTTTTGAGCCGGCTGTTTGACTTCGGACAGGCCGCTCATCAGCCCTCTTCCGATGACCGGAAAGCAGAGCAGCCATTGCTGGAAGAAGATGAGGATGAGAAAGAAGCTACCCGCATAGTGCTAGCGAAACAGACCGAGCTAATCGAGGAGAGCAGTTTTCCCAAGGAAGAGCTTACAGAACCGGAGAAAACCATCGTAGTGCAGAGCGGTGACACACTGAGCCAGTTAGCTATTGGCGTCTACGGACGAGATGATGAAGCTGTCTTAAGACATCTACAGAGGCACAACCCCAATCTCAACGATATCAACATGATCAACGTGGGGCAAGAGCTTAGATTTCCGCCGCTTTTGCCAATAGACCGAGGCTCGACATATACCGTTCATATAGCCACTTTTCAATCGGCTGAATACGCGCAAGGTCTATTCAAAAAGTTAGTTGACGATGGTTACGAAGTCTATATCCTGCCAGTTTACTATGGCCAGAAGGGTAAGCTCTTCAGGGTTACGCTCGGGAATTATGCGATTCGCCGAGATGCGGAAGATTATGCCAGCTTGATTCTTAAAGAGGGTATCTCACGTTACGCTGAGATACTGGAACTGGAGGCACGGCAACAGAGGGAGTTAGGTAATTAGAAAAGTATTCAGATGAGCGGCTGAGGCTCAAAGCGACAGCTCAAGCAGGCAAGGTTGCGGGATGTGCCCTTGTCTCCATTTATGTTTATGTTTTTTCAACTTCTTCCGATACTCTAATGTGAAGGGATTTTGGAGTTGCAAATTTTTTGCATACAAATTAGCGAGAGAGGTGTGTTTCAGGTGTGTGGGAGGTTAAAATGAAGTGCCCTAAATGTAGCTATATTAGCTTCGACTACAATGAGCGGTGCCCAAAGTGCAACAAGGATCTCGCGCCCGAGCAAAGGAAACGGAATCTCGTCGCCTTCAAACACAACCCGCCTTTTTTTCTGGGTAGCCTCACAGGCGAAGTCACTGATATAGAGAGTGCCTACGAAGCTGAAGCATCGATGTCTGCAGCGCGTCTGGAGGGAGAGGATCTGGATATGCACCTGGATAGTGAGGTAGGTCCAGAAATGGGTGCTGATGTAGAAGATGTCTCTCTGGATTTAGATGATTTATCCTTCACAGAAGATGGTGCGAAAACGGCGGCTTCTTCCGGGGAGGAGACTCCCTTTGATGAATCCGAAATGGTAACGAAGGAACTTGGCAAAAAAGGGGGAAGCGCTGAGGTTTTGGAGGATATTGACATAGAACTAGATCTTGAGGACTCGGAGTAACCGCAAGCTGAATCCTCCAACAAAATTAGCTCACTCACTCCCCCGCGCTTCAAGCTGAGCGTTCTCTATGGCGACAGCGACGGAACCACTCAGGCTATTGAGCAAGAGAAGGTCATCTCTTCGGAATCCGTATGGAACCCGTAGCGAATCCACGTAGATCGCGCCAAAGACCTGTGATTTGATAATCATTGGAACGCAAAGAACTGATCTAATTCTTTCCTCCCCTTTTTCTCGCGAGAGAGCACTTTCTGGCTCATACAGTGTATCTGACATCCTCACCGCCTTCTTATCTCGCATAACATGCTCCACAACCGTTTTGCTGTATTGGAAGGCTTCGGTGCCCTCATCCTGCCTCGGTCTTGCGATCACCTCTCTTACGTGCTCCCCTTGCTTTTCGAACAAAACGATGGCGGCACGATCAATTCTCGGAAGCGCTTCAAGGATATAGCCTAGAACTCTGTGAAGGAACTCGTTTATCGTCATCGACTCCCTCAAGAGCCCCGTTATTTTGTAAATGAGCTCCAGATTCTTGGGTGACTTCGAGCGTCTGTCCGTGGATTGCCAATCCTCTTGCCTTGATAGGAGCTGATCTCGCTTATCCTCTAAGGCCTTGGCCGCAAGAGTCTTGACCGGGGGAAGCTCGCAGAGCTGAAGCACGGTATTTCCGATAGCAATCATATCCTCCTCGCCCAGCTGAAAGCCCTCTCCTGGGGTAATCATTCTGCCATTGAGTGAAGTGCCATTGGTGCTCTTGAGATCTTCGACAAAGAATTTTCCCCCTATGAGAAATATCTTGATTTGTTTCCTTGAAATCCCAGGGTCTTGAATCTGAATGTCATTCTTTGACGATCTACCGATAAAAACGGTATCTCCGCTGAACTCGAAGTCTTGCCCTTTTATGGGTCCTTCAATCACCTTAAGCCTAGGCATCCCAACTTCCTCGGCACCCTGTGTGCAGAGACTCCTTTGAACTCTTGACCAATCTCGGCATTTGGCGTATTTTACCATTCCTGCCCAAGATTTCAATAGCTTTGCGTCACCGTTCGCACTGCTACTGGAATGATCGAAATATACGAAAAGTACAAGACTACAAGGTGATTGAAAGTCCACAGTCATCGAAAGCTAAGAAGACCACCTCGAGAGCGCTGTGACGAGCGCCGAGTGCGTGGGCTCATTGATGAAAAGAGGACACATCTGCTAATGGCAGCGCCGGGCAACAGAGAATGGAGGAGCTGACTGATGGTTAGGAGTTTTGATGGAAAAAAACCCACAATTGCTGCCTCTGCATTTGTAAGCGAGGCTGCGTATGTTATTGGGGATGTGAGTGTAGGTGAAAACTCAAGTATTTGGCCAGGAGCAGTCATCAGGGGGGACACGTGCAGAATAATGATTGGGAGTAGGAGCAGTATCGAGGATAACTGCGTTGTGCATGGATCAGCGGAGATCCTTATCGGGAATGATGTGATTATCGGGCATGGGGCCATAGTACATGGCCACAAGATCGGTAACAACGTACTTGTTGGTAACAACGCCACCATTCTCGATGGAGCAGAGCTCGGCGACTTCTGTATTATCGGTGCTGGGGGAGTGGTACCTCCAGAGGTGAAGATACCGCAAAACGCATTGGCCCTTGGGACTCCGGTTCAGGTGAAATGTCAGTTGTCTCAAAAACAGCGTGAGGAGCTTATTGAAGGGACGGCTTTCTATACCAGTCTAGCCAGGGAGTACAAGCGCCAAGGACTCTAGGGCGCCTTCCTCTCCGAGTTTTACCAGAACAGGCTACGGGAAACTAAGAGCTGCCAGCGTCAGAAAGGGTAGCTGCAAGAAGATGGCGCGGAGTCTAGCGGGTGGATGTGGACGGACTCTTTTGGTATAATGATTGCAGTGGCTGTGCGATGAGAGGGTGAATCTTGGGGCTTATTTCGTGCTGATTGTAAGACAAGAGAGCCAGTCGAATTGCATAGAGTTTTGTCGCGCCAAGGGCTCAGCCTTACATGGTTTATAAGTACCCCTCTGCTGAGCTAGAGAACCCAGTAGGGTACCACAGATTGGGATATGACAACGTGTTGATGAGCCCTCATGGACTTCATTAGCATCCAAAAGCCATTTTCCCGGTCTTGAAAAGACAATATGGGAGGATACAATATGGGCAAGAGAGAAGAATTGCTCAAAGAATGCAGAGAACTTGGCATTACCTTTGTTGATGACAGCTTTTCGCTCAATGAGATCCGGCAGGCCATTGAGAACAAAAAGAAGGAGATCGCTGCCGCGGAAAAGAAGCGCCAATCAACCGAGACCTGGAAAGAAGCTGTAGCCCCCGAGCAGGAGGAACTTCTACAGATGCTCGAAAGCAGAGGTCTTGATCCGGAAAGAATACAGAAATGGCTTTCTTATTCAACGTCCGCTGGCTCACAAGAGGAGTTGCATCACGCAATTAATGAGGATATTCGCGCTCGAAACGCCTGTAGAGAGAGGCACGGCTTATCCAAACGCGAGAAACTGATGCCTCTCAGAAGGGATATTGTTGACCTTTACTCCCATGGGCTCATGGATGAGTGGCTGAACGAACCCAAGCTCCATGACCCGAACTATAAGGTCAACTTTCCATTCGAGCGTTATGCAAGCGGGATAATTGAGGATTTGCAGAAAAAAGAGCGAGAAGTACAGAAGGCAGAGGCCGTTAAGGCGGAAGTGCAAACAAGATTTGCTCGGTTGAAGGTTATCCCCACAAAGATTATTACCGATCCTCAATCGGGAAAAGTGAGGGCAAACGAGAAGTATAATCAATGGATTGATGAGGCATCTGAACTCCGCCACTTCCTCGAAAACCAAATTAAGGTCTATGCTTCGGGGGGTAAGGAAGCTTCAGCCGTACCGGATGTAGAGAAAACGCTCAAGTCCACCTACCAACTGCTCCTACCCCTAATTGAAAATGCCAAGAAGCAATGAAGCTCCTACAGCCCCGCAGGGGGGACCCTCCAATGGCGGGTAAATCTATGCTGCCCTTAGACAGGTTGCATGGTATTCTGTTGAAGATGAATAAAAGCACTCAAAAGAGGAGCTCAGGCGAATCAGGTGACCCTTGGATTAGAGCTCAGAAGCCGCAAGCCCTAGCTTAGAGAGCCTGGAGCTCGCAGCGCAGATACACGTGCGCGCGTTACATTTGTTGAGATAGAATGGTTATCTCAGGCTTTATAAGTATTTTCTATCATGCTGATTTCATGTATCTATTTTTCGCATAACTCTGGAGTTGAATTCCGGCAAACGAGTGGGTTTATGAAACCTTAATGAAGGGGATATTGTGCTATGGGGGGTTTTGGTAGTCTACCGGAGATATGTAGAAGATCAGGGCTGTCCGTCGACGTTCATTTTTATGCAAACGCCTCAATCAGGCGTTGTTCTCATCGATCCATGGCGGTTAGCGTCACGCCAAAGAGGGTATGAGGCAGCTCAACACGTGAAGACT
>Ga0209636_10003367_pt1 | contig 16312 bp, 14 predicted proteins | sample DeeMarSWOR152_54_FD_187464 | JGI IMG/M metagenome (GOLD analysis project Ga0209636, IMG submission 187464) | Marine sediment microbial communities from White Oak River estuary, North Carolina - WOR-1-52-54 (SPAdes) (version 2) | ecosystem: Environmental > Aquatic > Marine > Intertidal zone >...
AGACTTCACCATAACTTCAAAAGGAACTTCCCACTCATGTCCATCATTGCATTTGAAGCGCTGAAGGGCCATCTCGAAATTACCCCCCTCAACCTTGATGGCTTTCCCGCTAACCAGGGCATCAGCTACCTTCTGTCTTCCTGAGCCCAGTATACGCTGGAATGTAGGACGAGAAACATTCATCTCTTTAGCACATGCCTCTTGTTCCAGCCCCTCCATGTCTTTAAGTCGTATCGCTTCAATTTCTTCGACAGATAGACACACCTCTTCTAGCATAGGCAATGGTACTGCCGCTGGCTTGAAATATAACGCCTGAGGTAGCGAAGCTACGCGCCGCCACTTCACCGGTCTGCCAACAGGATTCTTGGTCGTCTCTTCAATATTTATTGTCATATGCCCATAATTATTATTACACATTCGAGGTATAATGTCAAAAACTGGGGCACTATCTTGGCTAACTGCCTTTGTTTAAAATTCGGTATACGAAGATTCTCGGTTTATGGTAAACTCACCGGCATTTAATCTTTGCCTTACTTATCTCGCACTGGAATGCCTATGGGCTGATGAGCCCATAAAAGCTAAAAGGCGACCTCGACACCGCTGAGACTCAATTCCTCATCAGTGACCGTCCTCAGTGGGGGAAGCTTGGTTACATCCATTCCTGGTTCGTATTTGAAGATAGCGTCGATTTTCTTGCTGAGGAGAAATATGAGGCTAGAAAGAGGTAGCTCCATGGTACACGCATCCTGGCATTGCCCACAATTGACGCAAGAATCCATGACATGCGTAATCCTTATCATTGGGAACATGACATCTGGCGGGACCTCTCCTGGCGCTATGAAGCCCCTGTCCGCCTCTAGAAAGCAGTCCTTACAGTAACATATAGGACAGGCATCCCGACAACCGTAGCACTTGATACATAGGCTGAACTGCCCGAACCAGTAGTCAAACCTCTCATCGCTGCTCATTTGCTCCAAGCTGGTAAAATCTTTCTCCTGCCACTGCCGGGCTAATTCTATTGCTGCCTGGTCCCTTTTCTTTCTAATGTCTATTTCGTCGGCACTTGGCCGTTCAACATTTATGCAACCAGCCTCAATTGCGGCTTCAAAAAACTTTGCTCCCTTCTCAGAACAGGCCTCGATGAAGGTCGATTTTTTGTCTGTGGTCCCCCATTTGCCACAAGCTATGTCAGCCATAATCGGAATATTTGTCTCGCATCGGCGGCAGTTCTCACGCCTGCCATAGCCTTTCTCCTCCAATTCGGCTAAACTTTTCTTCTTTTCACCCCCGTCCTTTAACCTGATTACCAATTCATTGTCTTCGATATCTTCGCTGGCAATGTCGGCGGGGTCTACTCCAAATTCCTCCTTCATCATGCTCTTAGCTTTTGCTGAGGGCAAGGTACCGGTGCAATTAAGCCCGACCAGGAGCAGGTTATCCAGGCTAATCTGGCTTCTCTTAGCGAGCTCAATAATCGCCTTGGCATCACAGGGCTTGACAACGATGGCTATCTTCAGGCTGGAAGCACCATCCAGGTACTCTTTAACAAAGCGGGCAAGATTGGGAGAGGCACAGTGCAATGATCCCGCGGTTTCTTTCAACTGCTCCGGCTCGGTAATTAAGACCGGTATGCCATCATATCTGTTGCCATCTCTCGCCTTTACCGCAACCACAGCATCTACTATTTTGCTCTCCAGAGCAAATTTAAGCAGAGAAGTGATCACACCACCACACTCAGCATCGCCTAATATCTCTTTGTCTGAAGAACGGGCGATGTACATATCTCCTTTCATGACTTTACCTCCATCTTAACGGCGCATACCTTGGTTTCAGCGCACTTGCAGCTTGGGTCTAGTGCCGGATTGGTCAGCACATTAGCACAGGAATTGGGGAAGTGGAATGGAACAAACAGCAGCCCCGACGGGACATTGTCGGTTACTCTGACCTCAGCCTCTATGCTGCCCCGCCGTGTCTTCAGTGTGACCAGGTCTTTATCTTTTACTTCCGCCTTGTGAGCGTCCTCTGGGTTAACCTCAACATAGCCGTGGCGAACCTCGTCATTTAGCTTTGGCGTTCTCTGGGTCATTGTTCCAGTATGGTAATGGAATATGCTCCTGCCCGTGGTCAACACGTACGGATATTCGTCATCGGGTAATTCAGCAGGAGGCTTAAAGTCAACTATCTGAAAATGCCCCAGACCGTCCGGAGTGTTGAACTTCTGTAAGAACATGGTGGGTGTGCCTGGATGGTCTTCTGAAAGACATGGCCAGTGAATTCCGCCTACCGTCTTCTTCAGCCGCCCGTAGGTTATCCCCTTGTACTGGGGGACACAACTCCTTATCTCCTCAAATATTTCGCTGACAGAAGTGTAGTTGAATTTGTCCTTATGGCCCATCCTCTCAGCTAGCTGGCATATAATCCACCAGTCAGGCTTGGCTTCACCCGGCGGCTCGATAACCTTTTCTATCTTTTGCACTCTCCTATCTACATAAGTGTGGGTGCCTTCTCTTTCCACCCAGGTTGCTGCTGGCAGTACCACATGAGCAAGTTTAGCTATTTCTGTAAGAAATATGTCCTGAACCACCAGGAAACTGGAATTCTTCAAAGCCTTTCTAAGATTATTAACATCAGGTACTGCCATCATCGGGTCTGTCCCCACGATATACAGGTAAGGACATTTATACAGCATATCTATATAGAGGAAGCCCGGCTTTGTGGGCAAGTTGCTCGCTCCCCAGGCTTCTTCAAAGAATTTGGCTGACTCCTCGCCGACGCGCTTAAAGCCGGGATAGAAGACGGCGAGGCAGCCCATATCTCCAGTACCCTCACCACTTATCTGTCCTCTCATGGAATTCACTCCTGTCCCTGGTTTGCCGATGTTCCCCGTAAGAAGGGCCAGGTCAGCGTGAACTTTGACATTGTCGGCGCCTACGGTGTGCTGACATATGCCTTGGTCATATAGTATGCAACTCCTTTCTGCCTTGGCATAAGCAATTGCCGCCTCCCGTATCTTTTGTTGGGGAACACCGGTAATCTCTTCCGCCTTGTTCACGTCTACCTTCGAGAGGAACTCACGCAACTCATCGATTCCGGCTGTTCTTGAGGCGATAAACTCCTTATCTTCCAGTCCCTCGGTCAGGATAATGCTCATCATGGCATTTATCAGGGCTACATCTGTGCCAGCTTTGAGGTTCAGGTGTATATCAGCCAGTTCCCTAGCGGTGGTGGTTTTCCTTGGGTCGGTGTAAATAACCTTCGCACCCTTGGCTTTAGCCCGTAGCACCCTCCGGGCCATCATGGGAAAGGTCTCCCTGAGGTTAACTCCAGCCAGGAAGATGCAATCAGCAAGCTCAATCTCAGGCTGAGAGGTCTGCATCACCCCAGAACCAACCGCGGGAACCAGAGCTGCTACTGCCGAAGAGTGGCATAGTCTACCCACATACTCAACTGTGTTCGTGCCCATCACCACCCGGACAAACTTCTGCAGCACGTAGCTTTCTTCGTTTGAGGTCTTACCCGAGCCTAGCGCACCAAACGTCTCAGGAGTTGCCTCTTTGAATTTAGAGGCGACGAGGTCAAGAGCTTCATCCCAGCTTGTTTCCTGTAGCTTACCATTCTTTCTAACCATTGGCATCTTCAGTCTGTCTTCACTATAGAGAAAGTGATAGGCATTTTTGCCCTTAGGGCAGTTAGTCCCTTCATTTATCGGATGTTCCTTCAACGGCTCCTGCCCGATTATCCTGCCATCTTTGACTACAAGGTAGATGCCACAGCCGCAGCTACAATAGGGACATATCGTGGGTACATATTCAATGCTCATTTCGCCTCCTATTGAATGGACTCGGGCCAAGCTGTTTGATAGTCTGAGTAAAGTCATTAACTGTCTCGACTACCTTTGGCCCCTCAGACGCCGAGATCCACTCTAGCCTTAGTCTGTCCTTGCCGATTCCTACCACTTCAAGAAAGGACTTTAGTCCAGCAGTTCTTCTTCTGGCATGCAAGTTGCCTCTCTGATAGTGGCAGTCTCCTGGGTGACAACCGGATACTAGAACACCGTCGGCGCCCAGAGCAAATGCCTTAAGCACTAGTTTCTCATCTACGCGCCCAGAGCACATTACCCTTATCACTCTTACATTAGGGTCCGTCTTCAACCTCGCTGTACCAGCAAGGTCAGCACCTCGATAAGAGCACCAATTGCAGAAGAATCCCACTATCTTCGGTTTGAATTGCTCCATTTCATCTCCTTACTGATTTATTGACCCGCCCCCTAACCGGCCAGTAGCAGGTCAGCCCATGGCCCAGACTTATCCAAGACAGTTGGCAGTTGACTCATACGACTTGAGAACCAGCCCCGGGCAAGCCCGAAATACACATGCCTTTTACAAGGCTTTGTTGTACCATTGTGAATTCAGATTGGCTGGCTACCGCAGACTCTAGCTGCTTGGCAACGTCATGCTGTTACTCTCTTACTCTTGTGCAGGGCATCACTGGCAGCATCCGTTATCTGGTAACTCAGTGGTGACGCGGTAAGCCATGGATGCGTTCCCATAGGGAACATGGCTACCTGATCCATGGTCATCCCATTGACTATAGCAGCTGCCATGATATTAGCAACTTCTCCAGCTGTCATGGTGCAGCAAGCACAGCCACCCAACATCTTTCCTGACCTACGGTCGAACGTCAACCTGACTCTCATGGGCTGAGCATCAGGCATGGTGCCTGGATGCTTGGATGGCGCCTCAGCCTCTCCTATTACAACGTCATAACCTAGCTTTCGTGCTTGAACATCGGTGAGACCAGCCATAGCAAGTGCAGTCTGTCCAATGATTGTGGAGAATGTGCCCACGGTACCGATGTTTCGCCACTGGGGAAGGTAAAGGTTGGCGACAGCGATCTTGCTCTCGCGTGTTGCCACTGATGCAAGTCGCACAGGAACTGGCTGACCATTGAAGAATGAGTACTTTTCCGCGCAATCGCCGACGGCGAAAATGTTGCCGTCGGCAGTCCTCTGGAACTCATCAACCTTGATGCCTCGAGTAGGACCGATTTCCAATCCAGCCTCCTCAGCCAGGTTGGTGTTAGGCAAGACACCGATGCCTATGATCACCATATCGCATTTGATATCTTCGCCACTTTCTAACTTCACAAACTCCACCTTGTCACCACCACCAATAGATTTGACAGCGTTGCTGGTTATGACTTTTACTTCACTCTCCCTCAGAGCATCCTCAGCTCGAATGCACAGCTCCTCAGTGCACACTAGCTGCAAACAATGCTCCAGCAATTCCACTATAGTGACTTCGTGACCGCGTTTGCGGCACTCATCGGCAAATTCGACACCGATGAAGCCGCCACCGATAACAACTATATGGCTAGCCTGGTCCATGGCTGACGCTAGTTCTTGGAGATAATCTGGGTCTTTCTTCACAAACCAGACGTTCTTCTTGTCCATGCCCGGTATCGGGGGCTGTAAAGGGTTTGAGCCTGTGGCAAGTATCAACTTGTTATAGCCCAAGACTTCGCCATCTTTCAGGGTAACTGTTTTGTCCTTGCGGTTTATAGAGACTACCTCACCGATTTTGGGTTTTGCTTCACCCAAGAGTTTATCTGGCAGTATGTTTTTCTCCACCCCGCCCAGCGTACCATAGATGTACGGGATACCGCATGGCACCATAACCTTTGTTTCTGGTCGAATTACAACTATATCTTTCAGGCCGTGATGCTTCTGAGCACAAATAGCAGCTTGAACGCCTCCAGCACTGCCGCCAACAATGATTAGCTCATGTTTCTCCATCTGTAGCTTATCCTCCTTAAGTAAAGTTTGTGGTAAAATTATGAGGCAAATTGCCGTCGTGATTATACCCTACAGGGGTATGGTATATCAAGCCCCGAAACATTTTAGCTAGGAGGCATGATGGTCGAAGAAGAGATATCCAAAGAGGCTGTTATAAGTCGCCTGAAAAAGATCGAGGGGCAGGCTCGAGGTCTTCAGAAGATGATTGAGGATGGTCGTGACTGCGAGAGCATACTAACCCAACTTGCTGCCGTTCGATCAGCTATCGAGAGTGTGGGAGCGCTGGTTTTGAACAACTATATGAAGTTCTGCTTCTCCCAAACTGATGCAAGTAAAGCGGATGACGTTGATTCACTGGCACGAGCACTGGCTATTTGGGGACGATTACGTATTGGTGAATAAAAAGTAGTTTCAGGATTTTAGGTTAGTTTTTCTTAAGAGGCCGTTTTAATTATAGTTGGACTAGGCGGAGCATTAGAAAACGAAAAGCCCTAGACATTAGAACCGCGAACTCTTTCTATTTCTTGGTAGCCCAAGTTGTTCAATAGATAGAACTTTTAGAGCAACCTTTGCCTTTGCCTGAGTCATACAAATTGAACAAGGCAGGCTTTTGTTCAATCAGTCAATAATCCAAGCCATTGTGCAATGTTGAGATGAAACACATAACTAAAAAGGTGGGATGCCACTTACCGATTTTAGTCAGGACTCCCCTTGCGAGAGGGGATGGAGTTAATTTAAGCCGCTAGGCGTGAAAAGCTCAAAATGGCCCACAACGCACTCATTTCCCGGCAAAGCTCGTTACATAACGCAGTGTTATATTAGACTTTCTTCCCAAGCCTGCCTAGTACTTCTGCCTTAATTCTCTCTTCAGAATCTTCCCCGAAGGGTTTTTGGGCAGAGCATCAACGAATTCCACTGACTTGGGAGCTTTATAGTGAGCCAGCCTTTGCCTGCAAAAGTCAATAAGTTCCTGAGTAGTGAGACTTGTTCCCTTCTTCAAACTAATTACGGCATGAACCTTCTCCACCCAATACGGGTCAGGTATGCCAATGACAGCCGCCTCTAGGACTGCCGGATGCTGGTAGAGAATCTCCTCTACCTCCCGGGGATAAACGTTCTCTCCACCGGAGCAAATCATGTCCTTCTTTCTGTCTACAATGTAGATGTAGCCTTTTTCATCAAAGCGGCCCATATCCCCAGTATGCAGCCAGCCATCGACCACCGTCTTACGAGTCTCCTCTGGTTTATGCCACCACTCGACCATATTATGCTTACTCTTAACCACTATCTCTCCTACCTCCCCGACTTCAACGTCAATTCCATCTTTATCAACTACCCTGACATGAATCCCAACAACCGGTTGACCGGCGGAGGCAAGTATCTTCTGTTCCTCTACAGATCCATCCACAACGCCATGCTCTTCTTCGTGTAACATGCTAACAGTTGGGCCCGTCTCAGTCAGGCCATACCCCTGACAAAAGATAAGACCCCATGTTTTTATTCCCCTCCTTAGTAGTTCCACCGGCATGGGTGAACCGGAATAAAATATTCGTTTCAAACTGCTAATGTTATACTTTTTGATGTCAGGCAATGCAAGGAAGGCTACCAGATGTGTGGGTACAATTTGGATATCGGTAGCCTTCTCATCTTTAATGGTTTGCAGAACAGCTGCTGGGTCAAAATCCCTTATGATAATACTGGTTCCTCCCACATAAAATAGAACCCTCAGAGAATCAGCCCCGCCGACGTGGTAGAGTGGCATCATCAATATATTCTTATCTCGGGCTTTCAAACCCATCTCAATAGCACGAGTCCGTGCGTCGCCTATAGCACAGCGGTGAGTATATAATGCTCCCCTCGGAACACCAGTGGTGCCGCTGGTGTAAAAGATGCAGAGCGGATCATCTTCATTTATCTGAACATCGGGCTCCTCTCGAGTAAAATTGACCAACAGGTCACGGTGGTATACCATACTAGGAGTAGAACTCTCAAATGAGATGAAGTTCTTAACCTTGAGTATGCGGGGGCGTAGCTGGTTAGATATCTCCACGAATTCAGGCCCAACAAAAAGGGTATTAGCTTCCGAATAATTAATGACGTAATCCAGTTCATCTGCTTGCAGTCTGCAATTGAATGGTGAGATAATAAAACCGCCTTTCATTGCCGCCCCAAAGACATAAATGTAGTCCAGGCAGTTCCAAGACAATACGCCGATTACATCCCCCTTATTAACTCCTATTGACTGGAGGGCATGGATTAGGCTGTTTACTCGGGCATTGAACTCAGCAAAGGTTACCATTTCTGAGCCGTATTTAACTGCTGTCTCATCCGAATACAGCAGAGCATTTCTATAGATAACCTCAGCATAGGTGCCTATGTTGTAGCGGGACAATTCCTTCAAGACAAATCTGGTTGACATGTGAACTCATTTACTATAAGAAATTCTTACTCGGGGCTGATAACCCAGTTGTCCATTTTGGCTCCTCCCAATAGCGTCCAAACCAAAGCTACCTCCCCTTAAATTTAGGCTTCCTTTTCTCGCGAAAAGCGGTAATTCCCTCCTCAAAGTCTTTTGTGGACATAATATATCTTTGAAAATCATCCTCAAGCCGGAGACCTTCTTCAAGGCTCATGTCCAAGCCTCTCATCATAGCCTCTTTGGCTGCTCTCACTGCTAGTGGTGCCGCCTGACAGATAGCCTCAGCTAGCTTCTTAGCTTCAGTCACAAGCTTATCTCTTGGTACAACCTTATTTGTTAGCCCTATGCGGTATGCCTCCTGGGCATCTATTGTTTTTCCGGTAAACAACATTTCAGCGGCAATGCGTCTTGGAATAATACGCGGCAATCTTTGCGTGCCCCCTCCTCCAGGAATCAATCCGACGGTCACCTCAGGGAGAGCGAATGTAGCATTTTCTGAGGCAATCACCATATCACAGGCAAGAGCCAGCTCCAGGCCACCTCCGTATGTTAAACCATTGCACGCAGCGATAAGTGGCTTCCATATGTTTAATCCCCGCATTATCCCAGCTGGCCTTTTCCATGGTTTATGCGTCCTTTTTACAAAAGGTAGATAGTCTTTTACGTCTACTCCGGCGCTAAAAGCCTTATCACCTGTACCAGTGATTATGCCAACCAGTAGCTCATCATCATCACGAAAATCAGTGAAAGCACTGTGTAGCTGCCTCATGCCTTCCACATTTAAAGCCCCCAACGCTTCAGGTCGGTTAATAGTAAATATGGCAATTTTGCCCTCCTTGGTATATTCAACAATAGCCATTACACCTCCTCTAAGTCTCCAAGATTGCAGGACCTTGACCCTTCTCCAACACCTTTGGCTCTAACTCCCAGATCGTGCTTTGTGTGTAATTAGCAAAAGTGGGGCAGTTAGTCCAGGCAAAAATGCACAGTTCAGAGGTCACTGCCCTGCTCCCTGATGGTTCTATTATAGCCCCTTATTGCTTGTAATGTCCTGTTTTTGCTGCCTTTCGTCTTTGTATTATCTAGAGACATCTTGCTGTGTAGACATCATAGGGCGTAACATCAGCCCGTTTTACTACTACCACTGCTCTCATCTAAATCCACCCCCAACGAGTTTCAACCAAATGGAAATACAACCTCTCAGAAAACGCTTGACAGTGTGGTGGGGGTTGATATATTGTGATTCAAGATTTTGGAAAAACTAAACTATTACTAACCTGCAAAATCTCTGATAAGGGGTGAAAACATGAACATAAAAGGAAAGGTGGCACTGGTCACTGGGGGAGGCAGCGGTATAGGGGTTGCTATCACCGAGCGATTTGTTGCCGATGGAGCCAAGGTCTGCATCACCGGCCGCCGTAAAGAAATGCTGGAAAAGGTGGCTAAGTCACTCCCGGCAGGGACAGTAACCATATGCTCAGGAGATGTGTCAAAGGAAGAGGATGCAAAGCGCATGGTGGAGACGGCGGTGGAGTTTGGTGGCAAGCTCGATGTGCTGGTGAATAACGCAGGCACAAACTACCCAGCACCTATCGATAAGCTTGACCTTAAGGCATGGCAGGAGGTTATTGGGATAAACCTTACCGGCCCCTACCTGCTCATGAAGGCGGCAATACCGCATATGCTCAAGAGTGGCGGGGGGTCTATCATTAATATTGCCTCAGTCGGTGGTATGCGCTGTCTGCCGGGTATGCCAGCTTACAACACCTCCAAAGCGGGCCTGATTATGCTTACTCAGCAGGTAGCACTGGATTATGGACGTTATAACATCCGGTGTAACGCTGTCTGTCCCGGCGGTATCAAAACGGAAATGACAAAGAAGGACTTCGGCCAGTTCGGGAAAATGCTCGGTATAGACCCCGACACTTTCCTCAACCAGATACCAATGGAGACGCCCCTCCGCCGCTTCGCTGAATCACCTGAAATCGGTGGCCTTTGCAGTTACTTGGCCAGCGACGATTCATCGTTTGTGACCGGGGCGGCTATCCTCATTGACGGTGGCTCTGCAGTGGTTGATGTCGTTGGGGCATCAATAACGGCAGCACTCAGGAGAGGGGGTATCGCAGATTAAAGATACGGATTTAAAAGGCTATCCGTTCACGGCCACAGAAGGCGTAAGTAAGTAAGACCATCGGTCGGTTTTACACATAAAAAATCAAAACAAGGGCAGCTACAATCGGAAGAAGACTTTGCCACCCTTGCAACCATGCGCACTGCGACTCCCTGCGCAGCGGCAGTTTTGCCCTTCCCTGACCCAGTAAAGACTATTACTTGACCTCCGACTCCGTCCGCACACCTCTCACATCTATCGCTTAGGCCTCCCTTTATCGAATAATCTACACACCAAGTTGTTATGTTCCGAGTTTGCCGTATTTATGCGTTGCTGCCATTAACGCCTCCATATTTTCCCTAGGCGCCTCCGGCCAGATATCGCACCCCGGCCATACGGCATTAACACCGTTAGCGATAGCTTCTTTCACAGCCTTGTCAACGTCGGGAGGTTTGCCAACGGCGAGTACATCATAGCCAGCTATGTTGCCAAAGATAAGCGTATCAGGCCCCAAGTTCTTCCGGCTTTCGGCTATATTGTTCTTTTCTTCCACACTTATGACTTCAGCCCCACAGGCACCCATTTGGTCGACGATAGAATTGGTGTCACCACATATATGCAGAATTTTGGGTGGCTCGTCAGAATACTCTGGAGTTTATTCTCCCAGGTATGCTCTTCTGACAGTCTCAGCAGACTTGAATTCGTCGATTTCGCCCTCTAGAACGACTCTGCCAGTCTGGAGTGCGTAACCCTTATTCGCTACCCGAAGGGCTAGGGGAACATTTTGTTCTACCAAAAGGACACTGACTCCCTGTTGATTAATATCCTCAATTACCTGCCCCATTTCATTAATCACGATGGGTGACAATCCCAGTGTAGGCTCATCCATCAAGAGCAGCTTTGGCTTAGCCATTAAGCCTCGAGCAATAGCTAGCATCTGTTGTTCGCCCCCACTCAGAGTTCCAGCCTTTTGACTACGTCTGTCCCATAATATAGGGAAGCGCTTATAGGCCTCTTCCAGGTCCTTGTTGATGCTATCCGTATCTTTGCGTAAAGTGGCACCAAGTTTGAGGTTGCTCAAAACACTAAGATGAGGGAAAAGCCTTCGACTTTCAGGGATGTGGACGATACCAAGTTTCACAATCTCAGTAGTTGTCATGCCGTGTATGCTTTTGTTTAAAAACCATATCTCCCCTGAAGTCAACGGTGCCAACCCAGACACCGCTCTTAAAATCGTGCTCTTGCCAGCTCCGTTAGCGCCAATAATGGTAACCACATCTCCCTTAGCTACTTCCAAGGAAACGTTATCTAGTGCCAAGGATTTTCCGTAGTGTACTGTTATATGTTTCACGCTAAGCAACGTGTTCACCACCGAAATAAGCTTGAATTACCTCTTTATTACTACTTATCTCTTGGGGCAGACCCTCACAGATCTTTTGGCCAAAGTTTATAACTACAACACGGTCGCATAAATCCAGAATCTGCATGTTATGCTCAACAATCAAGATGGTCACTCCTTGCTGCCTTGTTTTTTTAATGTTTGCCAATGCGAAAGTAATTTCATCTGGGTTCATCCCAGCTATTGGCTCGTCCAGCAATAGTAGTTTGGGTCTGGTAGCCAAAGCTCTAGCCATCCCCAGCATCTTTTGATACCCGTGAGGTAGATTTTTAGCCAGTTCATACTTAACTTTGTCCAATCCCACAAGCCGTGCGATTTCCAGGGACTGTTCTAAGATATACTTTTCGTTACGGCGGTAGGTAGCGGTATTAAAATATGTATCCAGCAAACTTGACCTCGGGTGGAGGTAGAACGATGCCGATATATTTTGCAGAACGGTAAAATCACCGAAAAGAGGATTAAGCTGAAAAGTTCTGCCTATTCCCATCGCGGCAACTTGGTGAGGTTTTTTGTGAGTTATTTCTGTTCCATCGAATACCACCCGCCCTTTACTTGGTGGGAACACTCCGGTTATTAGGTTGAAGACAGTTGTTTTCCCGGCGCCGTTGGGACCGATTAAGCCTAATATCTCGCCTTCGTTTACATACATATCAAGCTGGGAAACAGCCGCTAAACCACCAAAATTCTTGGTTATTCCACTGATTTCAAGAAGCATGGGCAATACCTTTCCCTTTTCTACGTTTCAAGTACCATGATCTAACCGTCTGGGGCAGACTAACAAGACCCTGCGGCATCAAGTATACTACAATTAGCAATATAGCTGCAGAAATAAAGGGAGAGTATATTTTCAAATCGCGGAAATATTCTGGGATTAAAATTAGAATAAAAGTTCCGATGATAGGTCCAGCAATGCTGCCTATCCCACCGATGAGTACATACATAACCAGCCACAGGGTTGCCATGAAGTTGAAGCTGGTCGGCGACAGTACCATATTGTAGTGTGCGTAGCCAGCACCAGCCAGACCAGCAAAGAAACAGCCCACACCCACCGCCAGAATCCGGTACCAGCCTTCATTAATGCCGACACTAGAGGCGACCAGGTGTGATTGGGCGATAGCCTTCAAATTAGTGCCAATGCGGGAAAACTCAAATCTATAAAGGGCTATAATGCTGACCAGGGCCAACCCCAGAAAGAAATAATAATAAGCCATTTTGGAACCGCCAAACATAGGTTGGATACCGTAGAGACCGCTATAGCCGCCGGTCCATGCTCCACCGGCTTGAATTATATAAACCACCCCAATCCCGAAAAACAGGCTACCCATGGCATAGTACAGAGCCCGCAGTCGGGCAAAGGGGTAGCCTGTCAGCATCCCGATGCCCATGGTGACCAATGCTGCCGAGGGAATAGTGAGCCAGGGTGACCAGTTGAGCGATCTTGATGCCATACCGGCAAGATAAGCCCCAATTCCCATAAAAGCAGCATGTGCCAGGGGAAACTGGCCTGAAGTAACTATCGTACGCAGGCTCACGGCAGCAATGGTATATGTGAAGGTCAAAATAAGAATATGCAACATATAGGGCGAGCTAATAAATACCGGGAGTAGGGCTAAAATGACTACTAATCCGCCTAAAACGGCAGGCTTAATCCATTTCCTCTGGCTCCTTTCAGGTTCAGAAGGCTGAAGGTTAGTAGTACTCATATATGCTATATACCTATGCTATACACCTTTCTTAATGCTAGCTTATATCTCTACCTCATAGCCGAAGAAGCCCATCGGTCGGATTAGCAGAAGAACGACGATTACAGCAATAATAACAGCGTCGCTGGGAGCACCGGGTAATAACACGGGCAACGCGGCATACAAGGTACCAAGGATTAGCCCGGTAATGAAAATACCGCCAAGGCTCCCTGCTCCGGCAAGCATAACAATGATAAGCACTTTTACCAGCATCGAATCCCCCATATAGGGGCTTAAGCGCAGGTAAGCACCCATGAGGCATCCGGCTACTGCCGCTAAGGCACAACCTAGGGCAAAGGCAATAGAGGAAATGCGATGGATATCAATTCCCTGCAGAGCGGCTCCTATCCTATCCTGTGCAATAGCCTGCATTTGCTGGCCCCATTTCGTCCGATTTACAAACCAGAGTATTACTACCAGCAGGACGGCGCCAATGGTGAAAGTTACAATTCTTTCATAGCTGACTGAAATAGGGCCAGCTTTGAGAACTCCCTCGGCAAAGGGTGGGAGCGCCATCCTTCTATCCCCGATTATAATAGTTACTGTAGTCTGCAGAATCATTATAATGGCAACGCATATCATTACAATGCGGTTAAAGTCCCCAACGAAGGGGCGGAAACAGAACCTTTCTAGAAATACCCCAAACGCAGCCACTATTAGTGTTGCCAGTACTAAGGCTACCCAATTATTGAAACCCATTCCAATTATAAATAGATAACAAATATAACCACCAATCATGTATATAGCGCCGTGGGCAAAATTGAGTATCCGCAGCATATTAAATAGAAAGGCAAAGCCCAGCGCCGCCAGTATATACATTGACGATAGTATCAACCCATTAACTACTGTCGTTACTGCCAGTTCCATACAGCACTCTTTTCTGCTGATGCTTAAACTAAAGTCAATTAGACCGCCGGGGTAGGGAAGTTATTTTTCCCTACCCCGGTCGTGTCACAGAACAAAAACAGGTAATTAGGGGATAAGGCCAATATCTACCCAGCCGGCGGGTACCGCTTTGCCATTCTCGAATTTTTGCGCTGGCACTGGGCCACCTACGACGTGCTTAATCCCGAAAGTCTCTTCTCCGCCTATTAAGGCCGTTCCATAAATAGTGCCCACTTTATCCATTGACTCAAACTTGGCTTTTACCTCGGTTGGATCAAGGCTCTGGGCGGCCTCGATGAGAGTTTTGAGAAGGTACACGCCCGTGGCACACTGATAACTCAGGGGAAAGTCTGCTCCATACTTGTCGGTTACCCGCCTAGCCATTTCAGCCATCACAGGCGGCATATCCGGGTCATTGAGAGTCTCAATCGGTGTGCGTACACCTTCTGCTGCGGTTGCGCCTGCCATCATCGCAATTACGTTAGTATCGATAGGCGAACCTGAGAATACGGGTCCGTAGTAACCTCCGTCTCGCAGCCCCTTCGTGATAGCACCTAGTGCCGGAGGAGGACACCTTTCCACATATACAGCATCAAAGCCTTCAATGGTCAGTATTTTGGCGACAATCGGGCTGAAGTCTTCCATCTCGTTGGGAAAGGGAATCACATCGCCAACTACCGTGAACCCATGGTCTTCCAATACGTCTATGACCTTAGGTATAAGAAAGGGTATAGCGCCATCATCCGGCGTGGTAAGGGCGATGTTTTTAGCCTGGGGAAAGTCCAGCCTCATGGATTTAATAATACCGATGTCCTTGGTTATACTACCGTGAGAAGTCGCGAAGTTATAGGGTGTGGTGGCATCCACCTCTCCCGGCGCACAGAGGTGCCAACCCACGATCATCATTACTTTAGCTGGGTTAGTCACCGGTGATGCGGGTGGAACATAGAACCCACTCGGTCCAACTATAAACTTAACTTCCTTGTCATAGACTAATCTGTTAGCCGCAGAGGCGACGCCGTCAAAGGTACTCTTGCAGTCCTCGACGATAAGCTCAAGTGTGTATTTATCACCATTAACGGTAAGCCCGCCCTCCTCATTTATCATATCTACGGCAATTTCAGCCATACGCCAGATACTGATATCGTAGGCTGTAGACCACCACCCTGTCGTAGACAGAAGAGCACCAATCTGCAGTGTCTTCGCGGGTGCTGTTCCTGGACCTGTGCTTGGTGGAGCTGGTTTAGCACAGGCTCCAAAAAGTGACATTGCCAAAACCAGGACCAGTGATACACTAAAAACCAAGACTAGTAACTTCTTTCGTTCCAATTTAACCTCCTTATTAAGACTCTAGACTACCGAAAAATAAAATGATAAAAGTGTGCTCCCTCTACTCCTCCTTTCTTTCATCGCTATTATATGCTGGCCATTTTCAGTACGAGGCGAATTCAATTTACACAGAAATTATATACTTAAGTTAGGAAGCAATATTATATAGCATCCAGAAATTATCACAAATCCTTTTTTTTGTCAATGAAGGGTAGTGGTCTAGTTTGAATTAGACAATTTTTGAAATTTTTCAGTGAGAGTATTTCTTCTATTGTCGACACGTGGTCACTGATACCCGTAGCCATTGCCAGTGTCATGCCCAATGTTTTATGAACCCTGGCAAATTTATGGTACATGATTATTTGTTTACTATCTCTACGATCCCGTTAGTGGCATCAACTTTAACGTGGTCACCGGATTGTATGTATTCGAGGGGATTCTTATCGAGTTTATCTACCATTGGTATACCAGCGGTAATGGCGGCACTGGCCAGAATAGCTTCAGTCTGCAGGCAGATAATAGCTGCCGGATTGTTTCCTTCTTTCATGCCATACCAGGAAATTATTGGCCCCATGCTGGAACCCTTACCCGTAGGAGTTACCAGTACTTTGCCTTTTAAATCCTGCCCACATTG
>Ga0209636_10003368_pt1 | contig 16311 bp, 3 predicted proteins | sample DeeMarSWOR152_54_FD_187464 | JGI IMG/M metagenome (GOLD analysis project Ga0209636, IMG submission 187464) | Marine sediment microbial communities from White Oak River estuary, North Carolina - WOR-1-52-54 (SPAdes) (version 2) | ecosystem: Environmental > Aquatic > Marine > Intertidal zone >...
CATTCCAGCCACTAATTGATAGGAAAATCGATAAAGGACTCAACGCAACGACTGTTCTTGTTCAAGACATTCTGAACGATCCAGACTACTTCTGCGACGGATTGTTCGGTGATGGATGTGGCTCAAGTGCGTTCAACGATACTGCTGCTCGCATAAGAAACTTCATAAGAGATGCATATTATAACTGGGGAACGGAATACGTTCTTCTCGGGGGAGACACCGAGATTATTCCCGCGAGAGGCGTCTACGGCTTTGTTGATGTGGAAGACCCACCGTCTCCGTTTACAGTTGATCGGAATATGCCGTGCGACTTGTACTATGGGGCGCTTGATGGAAGTTGGAACAATGACAACGACACAGTGTTTGGAGAAGGTGTCTACATGGCTCCGACAAACAGCCCCGAAAATGGTACAGCTGGAGAAGAAGCGGATTTCTTCGCGGAAGTATACATTGGAAGAGCCCCAGTGAACACGGCGGAGGAAGTAACTAACTTCGTAAACAAGACTTTGTGGTATGAGCAAACATCAGACGACGAGTACTTGAAGAAAGCGCTGCTGATTGCTGAAACTCTAGACGAGCAGACTGAAGCGGCAAACAGTGTAGACCTTACGACAGAATATTTCCCTCAGTACACCATGACGAGACTGTACGAGAGGGATGGCACGTTCAGCCGAAACGCCATTATCAGTAAGATACACGAGGGTACTCACATACTACTCCACGACGGACACACAAATCCCACAGTAATGATGGAGCTAACTAGAAACGACGTTGACACCTTCAACAACACTGAATACTTCTTCGGTTATTCTCTTGGATGCAGCGCTGCAAAATTTGAAATCGACGACTCGATCATAGAACATTTCGTCTTCAATCCCAACGGATCCTTTGCTTTCATAGGAAACTCCAGATACGGTTGGTATTATATAGGCTCATTATTGGGGCCAGGAGACCAGTTTGCCAGAACATTCTTTGACGTCTTAAACAACACTGCGAGAAACATAGGGAAGGCTCTGGCGCTATCAAAGGAAGGCTTTGCTGGTTCGACGTCTTCTATTCGATGGACCTACTTTGTGCTTAATCTCCTTGGAGACCCTGAAACAGAAATAGTCACTGAGCTTGTGGCACCAACAGCCTATATATACACTAACCCTTCTGCAAGCAGGTTGTCCTGTGCTCGTGTAAAGGGGGATGTAGACCTTACGGGTATAGCGAAGAGGGGGGCAGCAGCTGGAGCAACATTCGATAACTACACAATAGAGTACGGTGTAGGCAAAAATCCGTCAGTCTGGAATACTCTTGGAATAACCCTAGTCAACGATGGTCAGAGCGAGATCGTAGATGACCTTTTGGCGGAATGGAACACGAGGTTGGTCACTCCTTACTATACTTATACTGTCAAACTGACTGTGTATGATGAAAGTGGACGAACTGGAGAAGACAGGTGGATTGTCAAGGTTGAGCCGCCAACTAGCGTTCAAGTAGAACCCCAGTTAACTGAAGTGCTAGTTCCTCAGAATTTCACGATCCAAGTTGAAATTAATCACGTTGAAGAGCTTTACGAATTGGAGATCAACTTCAGTTGGAACACTGCGCTCGTGGACTATGTAAGCCACACTGTACACACCCTTCTGAAAAGCCCCGTGACTACTGAAGACGAGGTAAACGAGACTGCAGGAACATATTGGATTTGGTCTGAATCTGAATATCCGGCCTCGCCATTCTCAGGAAGCGGAACAGTCTTTGATATGACTTTCCACGCCAAGGCTCCAGGCACTTGCATTCTCAATATGTCTTCCAGTGACCTGCTGAAACGATTCGAAGTGCCGATAATCCACGATGTACTTAGCGGTACCGCTCAAATCTCACCTGGCGTTCATGATGTCGCTACGACGAATGTTTCAGCTTCTAAGGTTATCGCGTGTCAAGGACTATGCATTGACATTAATGTGACGGCTGAAAATCAAGGCAGCTACAATGAAGACTTTAACGTCACAGCTTATGCAAATGAAACTGCCATCGACACAATGCAGATCTTTCTAACCAGCTACAGCCAGATTATAATAACTTTCACGTGGAACACTACAGACTTCGCCATGGGCAACTATACGCTAAGTGCGAATGCAACTGTGGTTCCTGGCGAGACTGATCAAGCTGACAACAACTTCACAGATGGCTTAGTCACTATCATAGAGCCTAGTTTTGACGTCGCAGTCGTGGATATTGAACTCTACAAGACTATTGTGGGAGACGAATACTTCGTATCAATCAATGTAACGGTGGAAAATCAGGCTGATCTTATGTGTACCTTCAATGTAACGGCTTATGCAGATTTGAATGCAACGATCATCGGAGACGAAGTCATCATCGGAATCCAAAGTGTCACTTTGACAGGTGAAAATTGCACGAAGATCGTCTTCGTGTGGAACACGTTGGGCATAGCTCATGGCAACTACACTATAAGCGCCTATGCCATCCCGCTTGAAGCCGAAGCAGATCTAGAAGACAACACCTACATAGACGACCGGATAGCTGTGACTATCCCGGGTGATGTTGATGGTGACTTTGATGTGGATCTCTATGACGCTGTCAAACTGCTGACACGTTACGGTGCTAAGGAAGGCAGCCCAAGCTACGATCCTAACTGCGACATAGACGGAGACGGAGACATCGACCTCTACGACGCAGTAAAACTACTCACAAACTACGGCAAAAAAGACCCATAAACATCCCTTTTTCTTTTTGTCGTCCTTCAAAAACATTTTCACACCAGCTTGTAGAATTCGCCGAGTTCGCTAACCTAGCATACTCACGAATCAATGCGTTGGTAGGTTGGGAAGATTTCTGCAATAACATTTCGTTGGAGAATCAAATCTGGACTTTCCAAAAACTTAAATTGAAGCAAATTAGATGTAATGAACACAACGGTGATAATATTGAGTTTCGGAAAGACGTTCAAAATCTTCATTGTGATACTGATATTCGTTGGTTCGAGTCTCCTATCAATCCCTAGACCACAACTTGCACTAAGCTCACCTAGCCAGACTGGGTTGCCTACAGATTGGCCTTCAGTTTTCTTCTTTGATGGAACGCATGGCAGTTACAATGAAACATTCACAGGCGAGGTTGGCGATATAATCACTATTGCCTTGGTAGTTTTCAATCTCACTAACACCATTATTCCTGATCCTCAGGAGGGTACGGTTCCTTTGGGCAATCTTGACGGCTTTGACGTCCAGATTTCTTGGAATCCGACAGTGCTAAAGTATATCAATCACACCTTGACTGTGCCTGTGGAAGACTACCCAAATCCGATTCCACCTAGCCCCTATGCAGGGGTATTGCACGAAGAAGCATTTCAAATCATGAACGTGACAGACGAGAATGCTGCAATTCCAAACTCCGAGCCGGGAACCATGGCTTGGTTCGCCTACACTGTAATGCCTGGTGCATCTGTTTTCAACGGAGACGGCACTTTCTTTACAATGACCTTCAATGTGATAACACGCGGTTCTTCCCCCTTGAAGTTGACAAACCTTCGTCTGTCAGGTGAAGGTGGGTTCAGCCCACACGTGAAGTGTCACCAGTTCGACGGTCTCTTTCATACTGCTGACGCCCCTGAAGCAGACTTTACGTTTTGGCCAGACATTGGAGTGGTTGACAAGCCTGTAATCTTTAACGCCTCAGCCAGCTGCAGCCCAGTTAACCTTTCCATTTCTAAGTACATTTGGGATTTTGGTGACGAAACTAATGCTACTTTAGGTGATCCAGTAGCTAGCCATTCATACGTTGCTCTTCAAGATTATGTGGTTTCTTTGGTAGTAGAGGATTCTAATGGGACACGTAGCAACCTGAAAACAGAGCAGGTGAGCATTGTGGAAAAGAGAAATGTAAAGGTAGTTGATGTTTCGCTCACGCCTGCTGATTTGGTGCTTGCGAACAGAACGGTTGACATCGAAGTCTGGCTTGAGAATGACGGGCGTGCAGACGAGAACTGCACGATGAAAGTTTACTATAACGCAACTGCAGTCAACTGGACCGACATCTCCGCTACTAACTGGAAAAAGATCGGCGAAACCAATGTGTCAATCCCAAAGGGCAAGCCCTCAATTGAACAATTAACCTGGAACACGACGGGCGTGCCACAGGTTGACACATACTACTACGTTCTGGCTAACACCACCCTAGTTCCCTATGAAAATGACAAGGACAACAACAAGACTTCCCGTGACCCAATCTTTATCTCATCAACAGCATTACGTGACGTTGCAATTACAAAACTCGAGTTCGGATGGAGAAGGGCTGAGGGTGAAGCCTTTAAGTCTCCAGTACTTGATGGTGAAAGAACAACATTTCAAATAACCGTTCTAAACGCGGGAACAGAAAACGAAACAGCAGTCAATGTAAGGCTTTACTGCAATAATTCTATGCTGAGGAGTTGGAATCAATCGATACCATATGGAAATACCATCAAACTGACGAGCAATGAACTGTTCGATCCTGGCTTCTACAATTTAACTGCCTTGGCGACTACAGAAATCGATGTGCATCCGGACAACGACCGTCGACAAGGGACGCTACACGTCATTGAAACTCCCAAACTGAATTTCACGTTTGACCCTAAGACACCCTATGCCAATCAAACAGTCTCTTTCGACGCTTCACCAAGTTTTCACGGCGAGTCTGGAGCGTCATTGACGGAATATAAGTGGTCCATATATAATCCGAGAGGAACCTTGGTGAAGACGCGTAGCGGTTCCGACTTGGTGAATATAACCTACGAGTTCGCACACTTAGAAGTATGGCGAGTAGTTCTCTCGGTCAAAGACAACTATGGCATTGAATACAGTATACACAGAACAGCAACGGCGGCATATCAGATAGGAGCAAATATTCAAGTGCAGCCATCAGCAGGATTTCCAATTGAGTATATCATAATAATAATAATAGTAGCAGTCGCAGTCGTTGCAGCCTTGGCGATTATCTACCGTCGACGACGCTCCAAAACCTAAAACCCACATTCTTTTTTTTGGTTTCCTACAGATCAAAAAGAACCTAGAGGGAAAAAAGGGGAGAAGTGTAGTGTATCTACTTTTCCTTGGGCAGCTTTCTGGTTGTCACGATAGCCACGGTTGCTGACAGTAGAAGCAGCAACATCAAGAACAGGCTGTTCAATTCCGGTATCGCTTGGAACGCACCATTCTCTACAGCGTTCGGTAGAGGCACTGAGCAGCTACTTCCGTACCATGGGGACATTGGACGTTCAGGATGTGGAATTCCTACGATTTCAACTATCACTGGATCCGTATAGAACGGGTCGCTGGGATCTTCGTCTTGAACGCATGGTTTTCTGATGACTTGTATGTCGGTGGATATGGCGTCTATTCGGTAGTCCTGGGTGAATCCGTCTGTGCGGTTTAGTGTCAGCACGTCGCCGATGGTTGCGTCACTGCTGCTGTCGACATCATCAAAAACCGTGACGTTCCAACTGTGACAGTACCATGGGTAGATCTCATGCCAAGACGTGTTTACTGGGTCGCCTAAAGCCAAGAAGTCTGTATAGTCACCTTCAAACTCCACGTAGTAGGGTTTTGGGTCGGGGTCAGCGTTGTAGTCTATTGTCAGGTAGGATGCAGCAGTGTAGTTTATCCACCATTCTGAGCCATCAGGCCAAGTCCAATTGCCTTGGTAGAACCCGAGGGCCCACCAGCCTTCAAGCTCCCACGGCCAGTCAGGGTCATACCACCATTCACTCGGTACTTCATTTTCATATCCAAGGTTCCGGCCGTATCTGGCTGTTCCGTTGTGCATGTCCACATATACGCTTTCGATACCGCTTGCAACGTAGCCAATCGCGGGCCAGCCGTTCAATGTGTTGTTGACTCCGTCAACCCAGTGCTCGTTGATTATGTCGGTGTCTTGTGGAACAAGAAGCTCTATCAGGTCGTCGTCTGGGTGGACAATGTAGTCCACGCCTTCAGTGAGGGTGACCGTGTAGTTGTCTGCGGTGAAGGGCAGGTATGTGCAGTCGATTTGGTTCACCGATGCGATGCCGTAGGCAGTTGAGAAGTTGCCTGTCCAGTACGGCACGCCGAACCCGCCGTATGGATCGTCAGTTCCTACGTATTTACCTGGCAATTCGCAGTTGGCTAACCCGTCCATCCCGAAGCTTGCCGGCCACACGTAATCCTCAATTGTCTGGAACGGTAGCTGTGCTAACTGCAAAGTCCCAGCCGTTCGATTCACGTAGTAGTCGTGCCCCTTGAGAGTGTCTTTGTTCAGCAAGATGACTTGGTCGCCTTGGCTAAGTTCGCCATCACCGTCAACATCCTCCCAATCAGTTAGGTTGAAACCTAGATTGTATCGGCCTGTGGGAAAGATCGTAAGCCATTCGGTAGTGACAGGCGTCGACAGATCAATGATTCCACCTTCTGCGTCGAGTATGTACCAATATGCGGGCTCCAATGGGTTCTCTAAGATTATGGGTTCTTCCGGATAGAGCTCAGATTCATAGATGACGTTGAAAGCGATACTAGCTATGCGTATGGTACCATTAACTGGGCTAATCTGTTCACCCCACCCAAAGAAGTAGACGTGTACGTAGCCTTCTGCATTATCCGGAGGCGGCGGTGGCTCTTCATGAAGGATACCTTCAGTCCAGAAAGAAGCGAAATCATCGTCAGGATCAATTGTAACGTCCAACCCTTCGATCAACGTCGTGTTAAAGTTCAAGTAGAAGTCGCATCCTGCAACGTCCCACCAAGCATCCAAGTCTCCACCGTCGGCACCAAGCAACCATACGTCTAAACTGAAGGTCTCATTTATGCCAAGACCCGTGACTAAGTCAGGATCCACCTTTAACATTGGGCTTGGCGGATACTCGAACTTGATTGGATGCAGCGTTATGTCGAGGTCAAATGCAGTGTGGGGTATAGGTGCGGGTGCGGGGCTCGAAAGACCTGTTGCGACGAAATGGATTTTTATGGTAACACTTCCGTCATAGCTGAATGGTTGGTCTGTAACATTGAAGTCAAGTACACAGATAGTTCCGCTTCCATTAAATCCGCCTTCAGGTGCACCAAACTGTGAGCTATACGCGAACCAAGCCATGACTCCAGGCTCAGCGCCTGGAATGTTGTCAGCCTCATTTACAACATCTTTCAGTCTCATATATGGTTCGTGTATGATCCCCGCGTAGGGGCTAGGCGGAATCGGATTTGGGTAATCTTCCACAGGTATCATGGATGTGTGGCCTAGATAGGTTATCCACTTAGTGGTCCAGTTTAACTGAACGTCAAGACCATAAAGGCCCGTGACGTTTTCTACAACTACAGCCACGCTAAATGTTGAGTTTCTTACATCAGGCATCGAAACAGGATCGCCCAGCTCAGTAACGTCTGAAATCGCCTTGAGTAGAGTCCCGTCGTATGGGTTCATAGATATAACGTACGCAACTGCTATTCCGAGAATCAATGTAGATATAATGCAAGAAATTGATATCAGTGATTTTTTCTCCATTTTGTAACACCTTTCCCCCTAGTATCTAATACTGTATATTTGAATTTTACTGTGTTGCAATTCATGTGTGTGTGGGGTGCTTGAAGAAGAAAAATGAAAATGAATTGGCAAAAAGCATGCTTTCATTCGTCTTGACAGAAAAAGAGGGAAGTACTCTAGTTTTTCGATGCTTTCAGCAGCTTTGGCCGTATCTGAGATTCAGAGTCACAGCGTCATATAGGTTTATGATACCCCATTCCGGTGCCAAGTCAGCTTCTGGATTCCACTCAGGGTCTCCTTCGCGGCTTCCGTACGCTTTACACAGTATAATGGCGTCGTAGAGATCTACTTTGCCGTCTCCGTTAATGTCGCCCAGCATTTTGATTTTCACCCAACCGTCAGTGAAGAAGTTGTTGTCCAGATTGAGTTCATACGGAACAGGGCTGGCTTCGGCCCAAATGGTGAAGTTGCTGCATGGAGTTAATCCTGTGGTGTTCCACCTGAACGTGACAGTGATGTTTGCTCCTGGGGCGAGGTCGTATACTGTTTGGGTTTCTATGGTAGTTAAGTTATAGTATACGGTGATGTTGAAGGTTTCAGCCACTGTTCCTTCGTTGGCGGCTACAACCGTGATATTCACTATTCTTCCAGCGTAGACTGCGTTTGGATAGCTTGTGACATTGGCTATGGCTACATCGTGGTTCTCGGCAAGTGCGCCCACAACGACTAGGCCGTTCAAACTGGCGTGAAGTATATGCTCGCCTAGTCTAGTACCTAGGGCTGTTGAAACGAATTCTAGATCCGTTGTTCCTTCCCCTATTACTCTAAAGGTCATGAAGAAGACTGTGTTTGACTCTTCAGGATTGTTAAAGGGTTCTGCAGGGAACATAGATGAGTAAGCAAACCACGCCCTAGTTCCGGGTTCGGCGTGTGGAATAGCATCATCTTCGTCTACCACGTCTTTCAATTGCATAAATGGTTCGTGCAGGACACCGTTTGGATAGTCTTCCACCGGCACGGTTACTGTATGGGAGACATATTCTAGAATCGTAGGGTCCCACGTGAATTGAATGTCGAAGCCATAAAGGTTGCCGAGAGGGTCGGGGATGTACACATCGGTGAGGTTGAAAACATCCACGCTAATTGTGAAGGTCTCGCCTAGGGCTGGCGTTACGATTTGTGGACTAACATAGACAGCAGGTCTGTCCGTGGGAAGTTCTGGAATCCCTCCAACCACAACCGTCTTAGTTACAATATTGTTTTCTGTAAATGTTTCGTTAACAAGTGGTGGTGCATAGGCCGTTATGTTGTATGTTCCTTCAACAGTAGGCGTCCAGAGATAGTTCAACGTGTAAAATGAGCCGCTGTCGAATTCTGCAATTGTCGTTGAGTTAACGACATAGCCGCTGATTGATAATTTTAGCTCAACATTTGTTTCGTTGCTTAACCCATGGTTGTAAACGGTTGCGTTTAGCAACGAGGAGTCGCCCAGCTCAAGCAAAGTTTGCGCGTCTAGTGACACAGCGAGGTCGTGTTCATACCGGATTGTGAACCAGACTATCGTGTTTTTGAACATTGCTTCGCAGTCGACATTCCATGTCCAGTCATCGGGTCCAATACCATTCCAGTAAACAACTTTCCCTGGAAGCCCTTCTGTTGCTATGATCTTGTCGTATCCATCTGCCAACTCGGCTGCTGTTATGGCGTTTCGCCCAGTGTCAGCTTCGGCAGCGTCACAGTCGCTGTACAGTCCTGAGATGTGGTATCCCGTGGGGAAGCTTCCGTATGGGCCGTTCATTATTGGATGTATCGAGTCCACCACGTACAAGTCTGGTTCTCCTGTGTTGTCGCCGACGGAGGATGAGCGGACAACGTCTGCCAGAAGCGTGTCGCTTGGAGACCCCAGAGAATCGTAGCCTGTAACTAATAGGTTGCCACCTGAAGATAAGTAGGACAAAAGCGTTGAATGCTCACCTGAGGTTATGAGTCTGTTGTACTGATAGAAGATTACCGTTGGATAATCAAGTAGCAAGCTAAGGTCTTCTGTGTATAAGTAAAAGCTGTTGTCGTTGTAGATGTCATATCCTACGCCCATGGAGTCTAATACGGGCGTTATAGCTAGCAGTTGCGATTGGTCGGATATTAGGGCTACTGTGACATAGCGAACATGAACCATCTTGCTCACGAAGTTGTTTGCAGTGACGTTCTCGCCGGGCACTGGAGGGGCATACGCGGTCACATTGTAGATCGCCTCGATGGTCGGGGTCCAGAGGTGGCTGAGCGTATAGGAGGAACCTGTCAGCAGCTCAGGAATCATTGCGTTGTCAACTGTGGTGCCATTGATCAACAGAAACAGCTCTAAGTTGGTCTCGTTGCTTAACCCACCATTGAGAACCGTTGCGTTTAATAGTGACGAGTCGCCGAGCTTAAGAAACGTTGGGACCTGTAAAGACGCAGCAATGTCATGCTCATATCGGATTGCTAGACCTACCGCGTTGCCTAATATTTGGTCCGCGTCTGGGTTTGACGCATAGTAGTCAAAGCCGATGAGAGCGATTTGTCCTGAACCAATTCTTTTGTGGATCACCACGGGACATGTACCGTCGTTGAAGACAACGTTGGTTTCTGTTGTGATGAAGCTTAATGCCCCATTTGGAGCAATAAATGTGTTGGAAACGCTTTCTGCTAGCGGATCTGAGGGGTCAACAAGATAGACCGTTGATCCAGTTATGTAGTTAACACCAGAGATTGACATCAGTCCCGCGCCTGTAAGAATGCCGTAACTTCCGCCTGAATAGTCGCAGACAATCATAACGCCACCTTCTACCATAAAGTTGGACAGAGTCGTTGACCAACTCTCTCCTATCATTTCCATAGTGGGAAGGCTAGTGTATTCTTGTTCCGGTATGAAGAGAATGTCATTTTCTGGAAGCATGGAATCCAGTTGGGTGTAGTCCCACAGCTCTGACAATAGGTAGTTAGGTCCAAACGTTAAGTCTATGGCTCCTAAGGCGTTCGCATATTCCTGATCATAGTCGGTGTATTGCACATACGCAAGGATTTTTGGAGCATAAGAAACGATGACCATCATTGATTTCACGTTGTTCGATGTAAACTCTTCGTCGGGCACAGGCGGAGCGTAAGCAGTCACGTTGTAGATCACCTCAAGCGTTGGGGTCCATAAGTAGTTGATCGTGTAACATTCTCCGGTCAGCAGGTTAGAAATCGTTGTAGAGTTAACCACGGTGCCGTTGATCAGCAGAAACAGCTCCACATCGGTCTCGTTGCTCAACCCATGATTACCGACGGTTGCGTTAAGCATTGTAGATTCATCAAGTTCTAGGAAGGTTGGGGTTTCTAGGGTCACAGCAAGCTCATGTTGGTATTTTACGGGAGAATAGAGCAAGCTATTTTCCAGGATCAGGCTGTATCCGTGCGAGTATGCCCACTCTAGCGTTTGGGACGAAGCAACGATGAATCCTGCGCCATATTGAAACTCCAGATACGCTGGGTAGCCTGTGGAATCCTCAATCATCACAATATGGGAGTTAACTGGATAGGTGCCGAAGCATCCGTGCACCGAGTAATACCAATTATCAAGTTCTGGATCTGTGATATAGTTCGGCATGGTCACAACAGGATGTGTGGGATCAAAGATGGTGACGTAGTCTCGGAGGTTTTGCACGTATTGAAGGTCACCAGGGAGTGTGCCCACCCAGCCAGTGCCCGTATAATGTGCAGCATGGATCTCCAATACGCCTCCGCTGCTTACATAAGCTTCAAACCACCATCTATAGGCATCCATGGCATTGTAGAAGTCCTGATCCTGAACTGAAGCAATGACTACCTTCGTAAACGCGCTAAGGTCAACTGAACCGAAATCACTGGAACTGAACACAAAATAGGGGATTCCATAAAGGGAAAGCGCCTCTTCGTTCGATGGGTACCCCCACGGGTCCACGTTCTTAAACAAGGCCACAACTAGGCTAGAGACGATGACTCCCTTTGATTCCACGTTATTTGACAAAGTGTCTTCGTTGGGCACTGGCGAAACATAAGCCGTAACATTATAGTTCGCCTCAACTGTTGGGCTCCACAGGTGGCTGATTGCGTACGATGTCCCGTTAATTAGCAGAGGGATCGTTGTGGAGTTAGCTTCAACGCCATCAATCAACAGAAACAGCTCTACATCGGTTTCGTTGCTTAAGCCCATGTTGGACACTGTTGCATTCAGCAACGTCGATTCACCAGGTTTGAGGGCTGCTGGGGAGCCTAAAGACACGACGAGCTCATGTTCGGGTTTCTGGTAGCGGGACCATGTGATTGCGTTGTAGAGTAGTTGTAGGTGGAAGTGGTAGTAGGGAGGTATGCCATACTCCAGCAATGGCGAGATATACACTAGTCCTCTAAAAACCACGATTGCGCTTTCTTGGAAGTGTCCTAATGCAACGTATTCTCCACCTACCAGTTCGTTTGAATCCCAATGTCCATCAGAAGGAATTGTTGTGGCGGTTTGTGGAAAGATATATGGGTTTGGAACATTGATGAATAAGGGGTGCGTCGGATCTTGTATGTGCAGTAGGTCGGTGTCGGAAATCTCGTACATCATAGCCTCATTTATTCCGAACAATGGTGCCAACTTGTTGTTGTTGGGAACCATAGAGTAGAAGGTCCCTGAAGTTGCGACGAGTCCATGACCCTCATGAACATACTGACTAATTGCTTCAATCTCCGAGTCTGTGAACTCCCATCCAGACCAAGGGTCAGAAGCGCAAGAGATAATTAAGACATCTGCATCAATAGCAGCCAAATCTTCATAAGTAATGTCCTCCTTGTTTAGAGTCGAGTAGTCTATGAGTAGCATCTGGTCTCCGAATACGTACCAATTGGTGCTAAGTACCTGCCAAGTGCTAATTATTCCGGGAAAATCGGTTCCCGCCGAGTCAAGTACGAAAACTTTCAATGGATATCCAACGTAAACGAAGACGCATTCAAGATTATTCAGTATCACCGTTTCGTTTTCTACGGGTATCGTGTATCCAGTTACATTGTACAATACCTCCTCAACGATTGGAGTCCACAAGTAGTCTATCGTGTACGATGAATCGCTGATCAGCTCTGGTATAGTTACGTTCTTGACAGTTGTGCCATTGATGAACAAGAAAAGTTCAACGTTGGTCTCATTGTTCAGTCCACCGTTGCGTATGGTTACATTTAGCAAAGAAGAGCCTCCAGGCTCAACATACGGTGGAGCCTCCATAGTAACAGAAAGGTCATGCTCAGGTCGGACTACAAGCCAGTCAATCATGTTGTCAGCCAGACGTAGGTTATCCTCCCAGGTGATGCCATAGTCCCATAAGGAACCTTCGTCAGCGAACCCTATCACCCTTCCAGGCTGCTCCGAAACTGCCAGCATTATGCCGCCTGCAGGATCTCTGACAAGGTCTTCAGCGCAACCGCTCACAATCATCTCGGCAATCGGCGCGTCCAGATATACGGAAGTTACCCCGCAGGTTACTTCGTGAGGTGTAATATCAGTAGTGATACCGGAAACCCCTCCACTCACCCAGCTTATGCCAGAGAAGCCAGTCAAATCTGTGTACACAGAGGGCGCATCATCTCCTATGACGAGGAGCCCGCCGCCTTCAATCACGAAGTTCTGTATTGCAGACAACTCGTCTAGGCCGTAGAGGTCGTGGGCTTGGGGGATAACGAGTGCCATGTAGCCCGCTAGGACTGTGGGGGTTATTGGTGCGGAAGTGTGGGCATCAACTACATAACCTCTTTCTGTCAGGTCTGTCACCCAAATGCTATAGTAAATGATGCTGTCAGTCCCGTGGGTTTGATCAAAGAGAATATGCTTGAAATGTTCTGCACAGACCATTGCGGTGACAAAGTTATTTTCAATCAAAGTCTCGCTTGGTACAGGTACTACGTAGGAGGTCAGGTTGTACGTTCCCTCAATTGTTGGAGTCCATGAACAGTTGACGGTTTCTGACGTAGCAGTTTCCAAAAAGTCGATAGTTGCGGAATCAACGACACTGCCGTTTACGAGCAACTGTACCGTAATATCAGTCTCGTTACAAGCGCCAAAGTTGAACACTGTAGTGTTGACAATTGCCACATCTCCAAGTTTAACGAATCGAGGCTTCTCCCAATCTAGGATAAGCAAGTCGTGGTCAGGTGGGGCTTGCTCAACAGCTCTTCGGGCGTTGATCCTTCCGTATCCACAGTAATAGTCGAAGCCGGGATCACCTAGGTCGTCCGCTGTAAATCGCAATTGTAGTCTCACTTGGTCTCTGGTCATGTTGGGGAACTGGCTTAAGATCAGAGCGGCGACACCTGCAACGTGCGGCGTGGCCATCGAAGTGCCACTCTTATAAGTGTAGGAGTCGTTCCACACTGTCGAGTATATGTCGACGCCTGGAGCGGCTAGCTCCACCCAGTCTCCGAAGTTAGTGAACCATGCCGGATCGTCATATCGGTCGGTTGCAGTGACTGCAAGGACCCCATCATATGCAGCGGGATAAAATTTGGTGCTTGTGGCATCATTTCCCGCCGCCGCAATCACCAGAACGTCATGGTCATAAGCGTAAATCACGGCCTCATGAATGAGTTCGCTGGCCCCATAGCCGCCCCAGCTGTTGCTGAGGATGTCTGCCCCCTGATCTACGGCGTGGATGATCGCGCTGGCGAGGTCGTCTTCCCATCCAGATCCATAAGCATCTAAGCCTTTTTCAGCCATAATGCTGATTTGGGCTAGTCCTGCTATGCCTATGCTGTTGTTGATTGCTGCAGCTATGATGCCGGCGCAGTGAGTCCCATGTCCATTGTCGTCCATCGGATCAGGGTCCATATGTACCCAGTCATAGCCTAGATCAACATAGTTATCAGCTAAGTCGGGATGGTCCCAGTCAATGCCCGTGTCAATGACCGCAACAAGGACTGATGGATCTCCAACTGTGGTGTCCCACGCATAATCCGCTTCTATCTTCGCTGGTCCCCACTGATAGCTCCAGTAGGGGTCGTTTGGGACATAGTTAGTGTTGAACTTCATGTTAGGTTCAATGTATCTTGAAAGCCCGGCAGCCTGTACTTCCTCTGTGAAGGAGGATGCTGATTCTAACGGAATGTCGCCGACGGCGGCTTGGACTTTACCTTTCACTGAAATGGTGTTCACTAGTTCACCGTCGTTCTCGGCAATAATGTGTTTCAATTCATCGTAGCTGTTTGGTTTTTCATAGTTAAGACCCACTACAATCTCCATGGAAACATTGTCAACCTTTACAAAATCCACCCACTTGTTTGCCTCGCTAAAGTTCCAATTCTCGCTGCTTCTAGAACTCAAACGAGAGTTTCCTTCCTCTAGCTTGCCTTGGTCGCTAAACTTGTTACTCAGAGAACCATCGTGTAAAATTGTGGGACTCGAAAAGTTTTGCTCATTAATCTTCTGCGGTGCTAGATCGCTGTCCGAATTTACGTCAGCAGCATTGTCAGCTAATGTTAAAGAGATATTGGATGATAGGGTGAATGTACTCATCAAAAGCAACATTAGCATTATCATCGAAAATGCTTTCTTCATTTTTCTTCTCCTTTACTTGATTATACTGGATGCTTCAACTCGCTTTTATCTTTTGTGAAACGATCTTCTATACAAAAATGCAGGATAATCTTGCGTGCGTGTTGCCAGGTTCCTTCGGATATGGTTTCTTTTTTGGAGTTTAGCAGCTAACATGGCGCGCGCGACAATCTCAGCCTTTATTCAATCGCTGTTGCTATGGTTGTGGTTTTGCAAGTAAAGAAAAAGGGAAGTTGGCGTCGATTGGTGATTATGTATTCGCGGTGAATGATTGTGAACCTGGCGAAATTTTCTTTTGCGACGTTTTCTAGCAGCTTTGGCCGTATCTGAGATTCAGAGTCACAGCGTCATACAGGTTTATGATACCCCATTCCGGTGCCAAGTCAGCTTCTGGATTCCACTCAGGGTCTCCTTCATGGCTTCCATATGCAGTACATAGCATGACTGCGTCGTAAAGATCTACCTTGCCGTCTCCGTTGATGTCGCCCAATATTTTGATTTTGACCCAACCATCAGTGAGGATGTTGTTGTCTAGGTTGACTTCGTATGGAACTTCGCTGGCTTCGGCCCTCAGAGTAAAGTTGCTGCATGGAGTTAATCCTGTCGTGTTCCAGTTGAACGTGACAGTGATGTTTGTCCAGGGATCAACAGTAACGGGTTGTATTTCTATCGGGTTATCGTCATAGTAGAGCGTGACGTTGAAGGTTTCGATGGTCATGTTGCCTCTATTCATAGCCGTGACTTCTATCGTCACTATTCTTCCTGAATATACTTGATTTGAAGATGTTACATTGACGAAGACGATAGCAACGTCTCTCAGTAATGTAGCGAAGAACCCGTCTTCCACTTCATGCGGCATGGAGTTGCCGGATGGATCACTGATTTTGGTGTCGTGCAAATCTAGGATTGTTTGGCCGTAAGCTTGTATCTGGAAAGTTATTTCGGTCACTGTTTTTGCTGCGTAGATAGAGATTGGCTCGGCGGGTGGGTAGTACTGAACTCTAACCCATATGATCCCTTCTGTGTCGTTGATTTGGATTTCGACTGTGAAATCCGTGTTGTTGTTAGGTGGAATTACAACTGCTCCAAGACAAGTCAAGATGTCAGTGTCATAGCTGAGTTTAAACTCGTAGTCATACATGCCGACGGCGTTTTCTATTTTCACGCTGATTGTGAAAATGTCGCCTGGCTTCATGTAAGGGACGATGAGTTCTGGAGGACTGACGAACATCTTT
>Ga0209636_10003370_pt1 | contig 16303 bp, 12 predicted proteins | sample DeeMarSWOR152_54_FD_187464 | JGI IMG/M metagenome (GOLD analysis project Ga0209636, IMG submission 187464) | Marine sediment microbial communities from White Oak River estuary, North Carolina - WOR-1-52-54 (SPAdes) (version 2) | ecosystem: Environmental > Aquatic > Marine > Intertidal zone >...
TATTAGATGGTGATGATGGGATGGCTCCTTGGTCCCACGAGCCAACTCATACCTTGCTCGCCTATCACCAAAATCAAATTTAAAGACCAAGCCCATATTAATCAATAGCTCTAATGTTCGGTAAACCGTGGTAAGGCCGATAGCCGGATAAATATTATGTACTTTTAAATATATATCTTCTGCACTTAGATGTTCTTTTGACTCATCCAAGACCTGTAAAATAATTTGACGTGGAATAGTAATTCTATAACCACACCCTTTAAATTCACCGTGCCACCATTTTGCTGGTCCTCCACCCCATCTTCCTGGCATAATATTAGTCCTTTCTTATTGATAATGATTACCATTAACATAATATATTAAATAAATTCTTTTGTCAAATATTTTTATCAAGTTTGCAAACTAAAAGCGAAAAACTAAAAGACCATAGTTCAAAATTCAAAACTTTTTACATAAAGTTTTTTTTAGAGTAGGGGTCGGATGACCTAATCAACTACAAACTCATCTAGCACCATACTAACATATTTAGTTAATAATTTAGATATTCTTATTGTACAAGGGGTTGGATTCATCCAACCCGTTTATTCTGAAATTTCTTTACGGGCTCGATAAATCAAGCCCATACACGCTATACGCTCTACGCTAAAATGCGAGATACGATTCACGGGATACAAGATACGGTTTTCTTTACTATATACTCAATACTATATACTGTTTTTTAATATACAAATCGAGTAATAGTCGCTAAAATAATTGCTAAAATAGTAGTAAAAGCAATGGTAAATAAAGTCCACTTACTCCCAATCTCTCGCCATAAGACTGCAATGGTAGCCACACAAGGTATATAAAAAATAATAAAAATAGTAAAGGTCATAATTTGGGTTGGGGACATTACCGAGATAACATTAGCAGTTCCTAAGGCTTGGATCAACATTAACATAGAAAGTTCTTTGCGAAGAATGCCAAAAATTAAAGTCGTTCCTACTACTAAAGGAAGACCAAGAAGAGATGTCAAAGGGGAAAAGAGGTAATTTATAAAAGTATCTGCCTCAAAATAATGCAATAGACTTAAAATCGTGCTGCCAACAATAAGTAAAGGCCAAGCTATAAATATAAATTCTTTCATCCTGAGCCAGGTCTTGGCTAAAACTACTTTTATAGAAGGGATATGATAGGCTGGAATTTCTAAAATCATCCCGGGAGTTACTTCTGGAAGAAGACGGGATAATATCCTACCTGATAAGGCAATTACTATAATATTTAAGATATAAATAGCAAAAGCTGCTTGGGGATTAATGTAAAAAGCTACCAAACTAAATATAATTATCATCCGAGCAGCACAAGGAATCATAGAAGCTAATACTGAGGTAATAAAGCGATCTCTTTCTGATTCTAAAATCCTGGTAGCCATTATCGCTGGAACAGTGCAACCATAACCCAATATAAAAGGAATGATTGCTTTACCGTGTAAGCCAATTTTATGTAAGAATGCATCCATAAGAAAAGCTATACGGGGTAGATAACCTAAATCTTCTAAGATTGCTAAACCAAATAAAAAGGGGAATAAATAAGGTAATACAATAGCTATTCCACCAGCAAGACCCTGGATGATACCACTTATAATTGAAAACAATAAGGTTTCGGAACTAATACTCTTTCCAATTAAAGGAATTATCCTATAAAAATAATCCAGCAATGGTTCTTCGACCATTTTTCCAACATTAAAAACCAAATTAAAAAATAAATAAAGAATAAGGACTAAAAAAATATATCCAAAAAGCGGATGCATTAAGGTATTATCTAATCGATCGATTAATTTTATTTGTGGTCTTGTTACTGAAGCGACTTCTTCAAAAATATTCATTGATAAAGAATGTCGTTCTGAGGAAATAACTACGTCAGAGTGTCTACCATGAGTTTCACTAAGTTGATTTTGAAAACGAATAATTTCTTTAAAAAGATCTTTATCTTTCTCTTTGATAATTTTCATAAAATAGTTATCATTTTCTAAACACTTAAGAGTTAATAAACGTTCAGGAATATTGAATTCTTTGACAATTTCCCTATTCATCATTTTCAACGATAATTGTTTTGTAACTTCCTCTACATCTTTACTATAATTTAATGCTTTGCTTTTTTCTTTTTCTTCTCCCAATTTATAGGCAGTTGAAAATAATTTTTTTATACCCTTCCCTTTTACCGCAACTGTTGAAACTACTGGAATACCTAAAATTTTAGAAAGTTTCTTAATATCAATTGTAATACCCTTACGCATAGCCTCGTCGTGCATATTAAGACAGAGAACTAAAGGGAGGTTAAATTCTAATAATTGTAAAGCAAATTCCAAACTTCTGCCTAATAGTGATGCATCGATAACATCTATAATCACATCCGCTTTGCCCTGCAATAAATACTTTCTGGTTTCAAATTCAGCAAGATCAAAAGAGGTAAGAGAATAAGTTCCTGGTAAATCCACAATCTCAAAGGTTTCACCAAAAAAATTCACTTTACTTAGAGTATATTTTACTGTCTTTCCGGGAAAATTCGAAGTTATAGCCTTATATCCTGCTACACTATTAAAGATCGTACTTTTCCCTGAATTAGGCTGACCAACCAGAGCTATTCTCATTCTTCTACCTCCACCATAATTCTTCTTGCCACTCCTCTACCCAAGGCAACTTGATTACCATGAATATCGATTAAAATAGGCCCTCGCATAATAGCACTCTTTTTTACTATAATCTTATCTCCAGGATGTATACCTAAGCCGCCTAAACGTTGTCTCATCCCCCATCCCCCAGAGATATTAATAACTTTCACTTTTTGACTTTTTTTTACTAAATCAAGGGTAATAGCCATATTTTTTTATCCTTTCTTCTTACTTTTATATTTAAAATTTTATATACCAATATCTATCAATTATTGTTTAGAAAACTTTTCTTTTTTCAGATATTCTTGAAAATGCTCTTTCCATTTAGAACTATCTGGTAATAAATCGATAAATTCTACAAATTCAAGCAGGCAATCTATGGTCTCCGGTGAAATATCATGTTCTAGCTTACAAGCATCCTGCTGAGCATTTTTTTCATCAACTCCAATAATTTTTAAAAACCCTACCAGTAAAGTATGTCGCCTTTTTATCTCCTGGGCCAATTTTTTACCTTTTGCTGTAAATACAATTCCACCGTACTTCTCATATAATATATAATTTTTTTCTGCCAACTTCTTAATCATCTCAGATACACTGGGACGGGTTACCTCTAATTTATCAGCAATCTCCTTTGCTTTGATATATCCTTTTTTATCTTGTAAATTCCATATCGCCTCAAGATAATCTTCCATATTTCGGGTAGTCATTTAATTTTTACTCCCCTTCTTAATTAGTCTTCGCTTTATTTAAAATTATTTTTATTTTATAGTTTTCCTATCTTTATTAGGCATGCCTAACTATTCAAATATTATCACTATTTAATAAAAATTACAAGAACAGATCTATAAATAATTTTCCAATTAAATAATCTGTCAATTGGCTAATTTAGCCATTAATTAGTCGTTAGCATATCGTATCGAGTATCGCGCGAAGAAAATCAGAATTTATGAGTAAAGCACGGTGCATCATACCTAAAGTAGGACAGGCGAGACGCCTGTTCTACAGTTTACATAGATCATTAAGGGTGTATACAGTACACTCCTACTCGCTATCCATTAATTTTCTCAGGAAAATCTCGCCTGTCTTTTAATTTTATTTTTTCCTTTAAAAAGGAAAAAGCATAAGGTTAAAACCTTCTGCTTTTAATCATCTACACCAACTAAATTAAAATCTATCCACTCTAAAAAATTTTCATCCTCAAGACTTTATTATCCCCCTGCTATCGAATGGATAGCTTGAACCTCGTCATTGTCTTTAATTAAAGTATTTTTATATTTTTCCTTGGAAATATATTTACCATTAATTTTTATCATTATTAAAGGAAAAGTGTATTTACACTTTTTCAGTAGAAGATCAACGGTTAAATCTTCTTCCCATTCTCTATCTCTTCCATTTACTCTAATCATGATTGATATTTTTTCACCAACTCTACTATTTCTGGAAAATCTATTTTTAATTTCTTAATATTTTCTAAAGTGGGCACACCATTAGCATCCCAACCTCGACGCTTATAAACAGCGTCACAAAGCATCTGGTATTGTTCTTCTCTATAAGCTCGCAGAATTTTCATTTTTTCCTCTGTGGTTTTACCTTCAATATCAAATTTAATTACCTCTTGAAGTTGTTGATCGTAAAGTTCCCTACGCGATTCGTATTCTTCGGCTGTTACTGGTCCCACAGCCCGATATGGAACTACATCATGTTCGCGAGTACCAAAACCCATTTTTAAATTAAACAACCTTTGGAAGTTATGAACTTTTTCTGATTGCAAAATCAATTCTTCCGGGGTAATATGTTTACCAGTAACTCCTTCAAAAAGCCAGCAGTAATTTTCCACATGATCAGGAACTTTAGCTGCTTCGATCCCGTGATGTTTTTGTTTGTTGTCTTCTGGTTCAATATCGTTCCAGGGTAATTTACAGAGACCAACGATAGAAAACCAGGTTCGGAACAAGGGGAAATAATGAAGTGCTTCGGCTTTATCCTCAAAGGTAGGAATCTGATTGTTTACCTGATCCATAAAGATAAGCCAGGACTCATCATGCTGAGGACCTTTGTTGGCTATTCCATATCCTCCCTGCTGAGCTAAAGATTCCTTAGTTACGTATTCAGAAAATTCCATCCCCTTACATTCCATACCAATATCCTGTAAAAATTTTGCATCTGCATTATATTTTTCTACTAATATTTTCTTTATCCGTCGAATCCCTAAACCGGCTATTTTACCAAAACCCTTGCCTTCTGACATCTGGTGGATTAATTCCAATGCTGCCTTGCTATTTCCAAAGTTAAACTCTAACCCCTCAGTAATCTCTTTGTTGATAATACCATTCTCATAACACTCCATAAGAAAAGCCATCGTGGTACTAACTCCAATAGTATCTATGCCATAATTATCACAATAGAAATTAGCCTCTAACACAAAATTCGGGTCAAAGCATCCACAATTCCCGGCAAATCCAGCAGTAGTTTCATACTCCGGTCCATCCACCAGGACTTTTTCTCCTTTTAAGGGCCCTGTGGAAAGTTTAAAATTATCTACTCCGTGAGAGCAGCGTAATGCACAACCTACCCAACAAGAATCACCTGCCTGTTTCTGAGTCATACACCGATGCCATACTTTGGAATTTACTTTAAAAGCATCAGGATGTGAACCAAATTTAAAATTATGGACAGGCAGACACTCATAGTTTTGCATATGATCTAATAAATTAACTGTTCCTATTTCTCGCATTCCGTTCTGAACATGATCCAGGGTTAATATTTCTTTAGTTAATCTTTCTCCCGCTTTCCTGATAAGTTCTGGGGAAGCTACATTATTAGAATTTGCATTTACTCCTGAATATTTAATTACTATTGCCAAAATTTTCTTATCCCGAAAAATACTCCCCGTTCCTCCTCGCGCAGCTTGCTTAACCCGAACATGCTTACGGCGAATATCATACCAGCTAACATTTAGAATTCCTAAATTGGTATTTTCTGCTCCTCTTCCAGAAGAAATAATACTGATATTTCTTCTATCTTTTTCATCATCAGCATACTTTTCAGTTAGTTTTTCTATGAGTAGATGAGTATCTGAATTTATTCCTAGAATTTCTTCAATGATAACTTTTCCTTGATTACCATCGATAAACATGATTACATCTTGTTTAGCTTTACCTTGAATTTCTAAAAGATCCCAACCGGAAAATTTTAAAAAAGGAGCAAAATAACCTCCTACATTATTATCATTAACTGTTCCGGTTTCTGGAGAAAGACTGACTACGTGGGTCTTGCCAGTTCCTGAATATTGAGTAACCCCACAGATTGGACCAGTGCAGAAAATTATCTCATTTTCATGGTCATTCCATTTAGTCTTTGGTGAAATAGCATTCCACAAATACCACATACCATAACCTCGACCTCCAGTAAAGATTTCCTTTACCTTAGAATCGATGGGTTTTTCTTCAATCTTATTCTCTGAAAGATTAATATATAAACGCCTATCAGTATAGCCTTTCTCTACTCTTCCCGGCTCAAATTCAAAAGATGTTAATAATTTCTGACTTTTTTCACTTTCTTGTGCTGATTCATTCTCTTTAAACATTGACCAATTTTCCTTCCATTGATTCATTAAAATTAATAGCTTAAAAAATATGATTTAAAAAATTGCTTTCATTTAAGCTGCATTATATGCAAAAACTATTTAGAAAATATTTTTGAAATAATTATTGTTATTAATCTTACTATATAAAGCTAAATGAAGCCATCTTATTTTTTTAAAAATCAAAATAAGATAGCCTCATTTTCAATTATTTACTACAAAACAAGATAGTCAAGGGGAAATTCTTTCCCCTTGAAATCCACTTTATTTATGTCTCAACCTTGTTCTTCTCATTAAACAAAAAGGAAATATTACCCTTGAATATCTTTTCTTTTTAAATTTTTAATAATAAATCAACTCCTTATTTTAAGGTATAGAAATTTTTCAAATTCCTATACCTTAAAACATGTATTAAACTTCTTTTGTTTTCTCTGTCTTAGGTTCAGCCAGTGGTAGAGAAATCCCTGATGTTTTTGCAGATATTGCTGAAAGTAGATAAAGTAGAATTCCCACTAATATTATCCCTAAAGGCAATACCAAAGCTACCGACATACCAGTTCCTGCTGCTAGATAAGCTAATACAGCCACCCCAGCGGCAGTGAAAGCATAAGGTATCTGAGTCTTAACATGATCTATATGGTCAGAACCTGAGAACATCGAAGACATAATAGTGGTATCTGAAATTGGTGAACAATGATCTCCCATAACTGAACCGGTTAGTACTGCTGAAATTCCCAAAGGTAAAGGCACTCCTAAGGCAAGAGATAAGGGAATAGCGATAGGCATAGCTATAGCCATAGTACCCCAGGAAGTACCTGTAGCAAAGGAAATCAGGTTACAGATTAAAAATATGACCATAGGTACTAAAACTGGGGAGATAACCCTTCTAGCAGCTTCTACCACATAAGGAGCAGTCCCTATTTCACTGCAAACACTACCAATTGACCAGGCGGAAAGTAAGATCAAGTTAGCCAAAAGCATCATCTTGGCTCCATCTATAAAAGCATCCATCATATCAGCTAAAGTTCCAATACCTTGAACTTTATACATAATTATGGCTATAATTACGGCAAATGAAGCTCCCCATAAAAGGGCAGTCATAGCATCAGAATCGGAAATTGCTGCAGTAAATGATTCAGCAGAAGTCCCTCCACCAGTCAACCACATTCCAAATACAGTAACTCCTACCAGGACTACAATAGGCACTACCATATTCATAGTCTTCTGAGGAACACCTTCTAAAACCTTTAATTCACTGCCTCCAGAAAGTGGAGTTGCCCCATCTCGGAAGACTTTACCAGTAGTTCTTGCACGGTATTCAGCTTTCAACATAGGACCATAATCCCTTCCGGATAAGGCAATAGCCAGGACTAATATTATGGCGAAAATACTGTAAAACCGGTAAGGTATAGAATATAAGACGATGGTATAGGGAGTCATTGCGACTGAGGCGCCTTCTATGGCATCACCAACAAGTCCAACCTCATAACCAATCCAGGTAGAAATCAGAGCTATAGAAGCTACCGGAGCAGCGGTAGAATCGACAATATAAGAAAATTTCTCTCGTGACATTCGTAATTTATCAGATACTGCCCTAAAGGCATTACCTACCACAGCAGTATTGGAATAATCATCAAAGAAAATGACTAATCCGAATAACCAAGCAGCAAATTGTCCATCACGAGCAGTCTTTAATTTTTTAGTAACACTCTTTACAAATGCTTGTGCTCCTCCGGAAAGATAGATTAACCCGATAAGCCCACCGACTACAAAGTCAAACAGTAAGATAGTAGCATTCCAACTATCGGCTGCATTCTCTACAATATAACCTAAAGTTTTAGTAACCCCGCCTATTGGATTCCACCCTATTAGGATAGTAGCTCCTACCCATACACCGATAAACAGAGAAGCTAATACTCGTCTAGTTATAAAACATAGAGTAATAGCCACTAATGGTGGTAATAAAGATAAGAAGCCGTAATTTTTTGCTGCTTCCTCTTCTGCAGCCAAAGCTATTCCGGATAACATAAAGAACATAAAGATCAACAAAGTCAATAATAATATAACCTTATACTTGTTCCAGTAATACATTTTTAATTCACCCTCCTTACTTTAAATAATAAGATTTTCTATAAAACACAATTATAACCAATCTGCAAAATATTTCTTAAAATCCTTCTACATCACCTCCTGTCTTTAATTTTTTGACTTAAGACTTCTTCTAAATCAGGTCTGCCAATCTCTTGAAGTTCATATTTTACCCTTATTGATTTCTTATTAATTTTAATAATCCGGGTCAAATCAATAGGAGTCCCAATTATCACTAAATCACAATCTGCAGTGTTTATAGTCTCTTGTAGTTCCTGAATCTGTTTTTTGCCATATCCCATCGCCGGTAGAAGTGTCCCTATTTCTGGATATTTTTGATAAGTTTGAGAAATTGTTCCAACAGCATAAGGCCGAGGATCTATAATCTCTTTTGCCCCAAACTTCTGAGCGGCTACCACTCCTGCCCCATATTTCATCTCACCATGGGTCAAGGTGGGACCATCTTCAACTACCAGCACCTTTTTACCTCTGATAAGTTCAGAATGATCTACAGTAAGTGGAGAGGCGGCTTCAATTAAAATTGCTTCGGGTGCAAGCTGATAGATATTTTCTCTAAGGAGATTAACCTTCTCTGGTTCAGCAGTATCTATTTTGTTCATCACTACAACATCCGCCATTCTAAGGTTAGTTTCACCTGGGTAATAGGTCATTTCGTGACCGGCTCGATGCGGGTCAGCAACTACAATATGTAAATCAGGCTTATAAAAAGGAATGTCATTGTTCCCTCCATCCCAGACAATCATGTCTACATCTTCCTCAGCTCTTCTTAATATCTCCTGATAATCTACTCCAGCGTAAAGGATATTACCTCTATCCAGATGAGGCTCATATTCTTCCCTCTCTTCGATAGTACATTTATAGCGGTTTAAATCCTCGTAAGATTCATATCTTTGCCAGGTCTGTTCTCTAAGGTCACCATAGGGCATAGGATGTCTGATTACCGCAATTTTATATCCTTTCTTTTTCAATATATCCGTTACTTTACGAGTAGTCTGACTCTTGCCACAACCGGTCCTGACTGCACAAATAGATACCACAGGAAGTTTAGATTTTAACATAGTACTCTTGGGCCCCATTAACCTGAAATCTGCACCATTGGCTAACACTATTGAGGCCTTATCCATAACATACTGATGAGGAAGATCGCTATAAGCTAAAATTACTTGGTCTATCTGCTTTGTTCTTATTAAATCAGGTAATTCCTCTTCTGGGTATATGGGTATACCTTCGGGGTATAAAGAACCAGCAAGTTCAGCAGGATATTTTCTACCTGCGATATCTGGTATTTGGGTAGCAGTAAAGGCAACTACTTCATAATTTGAATTATTTCTAAAATATACATTGAAATTATGGAAATCTCTCCCAGCCGCTCCCATTATTATGACTTTAATCTTACTCACTAAAAAATTCCTCCTCTTAACATTACTTAATGTATTCGACAAAACTTTTAAAATTCCTCTTTTTTTTATTTATTTTTTATTTTTTATTGCAAAATTTATTAAAAAATTAACTATCTTATTTTTTTAAGTTGTATCTTACTACTTCTTTCATTTTTCTAAGTCTATCTATAGATAGCAACTTTATTTCTTATACTTTTAATTATTCCTAAAATTTCTATCAAGATAATCTGATAATATACTAAGACAAGTATTAAAATTCTTACTATCACCCCCAAAACCTATTCTTAAGTGGCCTGGCATATCAAAACATTCTCCCGGAACCAGTAAAAGTTTCTTTTCATTAAAAATTTTTTCACATAATTCTTTTGAAGTAAGTGGAATATTTTTTATCTTGGGAAAACACAATACCCCAACTTTAGGCATAATATAGTCAAAAAAATATTCATGTTGTTTAAACCACATTAAAAGTGTTTTAAAGTTTTTCCGAGCTATTGCTAAATTCCTCTGCATAATCTTTTCACGGTTAATAAGAGCAAAAGTTGCTAAAAAGTCACTTAAAGGAGTATTACTGATGGTAGTATAATCTTTCCCTTCCCAGCATTTTTGGACTATTTCCTTGGGTCCTACGATCCAACCTAAGCGTAAACCTGACAACCCATATGCCTTTGACATACTTCCTACACTAACTGCCTTTTCACTTAAACTTCTACCATAAGGAGGAACAACTCCTTTAATTAATTCCAACTCATGATATACTTCGTCACACAGCACGTAAAACTCCTGTTCTTCAGCCCACTTCAGAATAGTCTTGAGCTGTACTTCGCTAATAACTGCTCCAGTCGGATTATTAGGAATATTTAATACAACTAACTTAGTCTTTTCATCAATAAGCTCTTTGAGTCTATCAATATTTAGTTCGTATCCATTTTCCGGTTTCATCCGCCAATATTTAACTCTCGCTCCCCGGGCTTCGGCAGTAGAATAAAGAGCCTGATATGTAGGGAACTGGACGATTACTGTATCTCCCTTATTCACTAAAGAGTTAATAATATGATAATTGGCTTCTATAGCACCAGTAGTAATAAGTACATTTTCTGTTCGGGCATTATATTGGTAAAGTGAGGCTACTGTTTCTTTTAATTTTTCGCTCCCAGTAGTAGGGTTATAACCTAATTTAATACTAAAGAGCTGTTCTTCTAAATTTTTAAAATCTCCAAGTTCCATCAATTCCTTTAAGGTAAAAGGCTTGGCATCCGTTTCTGCCATTTCGTAATCAGCATCATTTTCGTAAGTATTTAACCATCTTTCTACTTTAAAAATTTTTATATTCATGTAAAATACCTCCTTACATAATTTATAATTCTACTATTGTTCCTAAGCCCTTTTCTTTAGCAATCTTCATCAAATAGTTGGCCGTCAATAAATCTTGATGAGCTATTCCAGTACTATCAAATATAGTAATATCATCTTTAGAAACTCGACCTGGTACTTTACCTAATATTACCTCTCCTATTTCTCCCACTATACTTTCTTTAGTAATAATACCTTTTTTAATAGGTACCTCTGTTTCTCCAACATTAGTAGCTTGACTTATATCATCAACGAATACTCGAGCCATGGAAAAAATTTTTTCATCAATTTCTTGCTTGCCTTCCATATCTGAGCCAATACAGTTAAAATGCGTTCCTTTTTTCACCCATTCTCTCTTAATTAGTGGTTTCCTGGAAGGGGTAGCGGTAACAATAATATCTGCTTCCTTGATTGATTTTTCAATGTCATCGGTAGCAAGAAAAGTTATATTAAACTTTTCAGTTAACCTTTTAAAATAAATTTTATCATCTTTATATTTCGATAAGATTTCGTTTTTTAGTCTCAATTTAACTCTATTACAAAAATCAACAGCAAACTTGAAATCAATCGGATCATAAACTGTAACTTTTCTAATATTATTTAAAACAGTTAAGGCTGCTGCGATCTGAAAGAATGCTTGATGTCCAGCTCCAACCATTAAAAGGCTCTCCGAATCTTTTCTGGCGAGATATTTCGCACCAATTGCTCCTGCTGACCCGGTACGCATACAAGTTATATGTTCAGCACTTAGAATGCCTTGAGGTATTCCTGTCTTACCATCAAATAACATTATTGTGCCTATAACATCTGGAAGACCTTTTTCAATATTATCACCAAACCAGGACACAAGCTTTAAGCCAAATACATTTGCCTTACCTTTAAGGTGCCCAGATTTTATATCCATATCAGCTTTACCAGGCTCAAAAACATGGGTTACAATAGGAAATAAATTGGCTTGATTAGAATTTTTAAGTGTATATACATGCTCTACTACTTCTATTACATTTTTAATGTCAAGTAACTCTTTTATAGTTTCCTCGTTTAAAATCATTACTTTACTCACTTATGGATTCCTCCTTTTAAAATATTTCCAATTTGTACTTACATAGCTTGTGTAAAATTTATCGTAGTTCTTTGAGGATTTTTGCTACCTCCTATTTGGAAATCTTGGTTATTTTATTAAATAATTTATTATCAATATTTCCTCCACTGATAACAATAGCAGTTTTTTTGTTCCTAAATTGCTCCTTATTCTCTATCAATACCGCAGTTCCTACAGCCCCTGCCCCTTCAACAATTTGATTATCTTTTTCCCAAAGTAATCTTATTGCTTCCTTTATACTCTCTTCGCTTACCAAAAAGACTTCATTTACATTTTTTTGAGTTATTATAAAGGTAATCGAACCTTCTTCGATCCCTCCACTAAGACCATCAGCAATGGAATCTTGAATTTTTACCTCTTCTGACTTCAGGATTTTTCCAGCCTTCAAGGATTCATACATAACGGGAGAAGCTTCTGATTGGGCTCCAATAACTTTTATGGACCGATTCTTACTCTTAATTGCAATAGCAATACCAGCAATTAAACCTCCACCTCCTATAGGAACTAATATTTTTTCTACTTCTGGAAATTCCTCCAAAATTTCTAATCCAATTGTACCCTGTCCTGCAATAATATCTGGATCATTATAAGGAGAGATATAAGTTTTCACCTCTTTACAGGCTAATTCCAATGCCTTTTGTTCGGCTTTATCATAATCTCCATACAATATCAATTCTGTACTATATTCTTTAATCTTATCTACCTTTTTCCGGGGTGTAGTTTCAGGAACAACAATTTTCACTGACATATTTAATTTTTTAGCTGCTATCGCTGTGGCAAGACCATGATTCCCAGAAGAACAAGTTATAATTCCTTTCTGTTTTTCTTCAGGAGTTAAATGTAAAATTTTATTAAATGCACCTCTAATCTTAAATGAATGGCTTAATTGAGTGTTTTCTAATTTTAAATACACTATTCCCTGACAAAGTGAACTTAAAAAATTAGAATACTTTAAAGTAGTTCCCTTTATAAATGGCCTTATTGTCTCCCTTGCACTTTCTATATCACTTATATCAATCTTAATATTTTCTAAAACCATGTTTTCTCTACCAAATTTTCCTTTATATTATAAAACTTTTCTCTTCTATTTGCTATCTTTATCTACTTTAGCGATTGCTTTCTCTAGCACATCCAGAGCTTCATCTAACTGTTCATCAGTAATCTCTAAAGAAACTAACATCCTTAGAAGATTTTTATTAATCCCAGCAGTAGGGACAAATACTCCATTTTTTACACACTCCTGGACAATTTGAGCAGTTTCTTCTGTCGCTGATTTCTTAGTTTCTCTATCTTTTACTAATTCTATAGCCATCATCGCTCCCATTCCATGAACATCTCCTACTAACGAATATTTATTTTTCATTTTCAGGAAACGCTCTTTCAACTTTTCCCCTATTTTTACTGCCCTATCTAATAGATTTTCTTCTTCGATAATTTTTATCACTTCCAGGGCTGCTCTACAGGCTACCGGATTACCCACATAAGTACCGCCAATACATCCTCCAGGAAGGGAATCAGTAATCTCTTTTTTAGCAATCACTGCTGAAAGAGGTAAACCTGCAGCTAAAGATTTAGCAAGACAGACAAGATCTGGTTCTACTTCCCAATTTTCTATGGCATAAAACTTTCCCGTTCTTCCTATACCACTTTGAATTTCATCTGTTATAAGTAATATACCGTATTTATTAGTTAATTCTCTTAAGTATTCTAAAAATCCCTCAACTGGAACATTAAATCCACCCTCTCCCTGGATAGGCTCAACCACTATAGCAGCAACGGATTCGGGAATTACGGTATTAATTAATATTTTTTCAAAATCTTCAATTTTAACAGTGGGATGATAGGGAGTAGGGAATGGTAGCCGATATATCTCCGAAGCAAAAGGTCCAAAGTGATATTTGTAGGGCATAGCCTTGTGGGTCATAGTCATAGTAAGAAGAGTCCGTCCGTGAAAAGCATTTTCGAAAACAATTATAGCTGGCCTTTTAGTATAAGCCCGAGCCATCTTTACTGCATTTTCTATCGCTTCTGCTCCTGAATTAAAAAAGGCAGCTGTTTTAGGACTATCTCCGGGAGCTAATTCTACTAACTTTTTTGCCAATTCCACAAAAGATTCATAAGGGATAGCGGTAAAATCTGTATGTAAATATTTTTCAATCTGATCCTTAACTGCTGATACAACTTTCTTATGACTATATCCTACAACCAGACATCCCCATCCACCAGTCAGGTCAATAAATTGATTACCATCCACATCAACAACTAAGGCTCCTTCCCCCCGGGCAATATAACAGGGCGAAAGGGAGCTTCCCATAGGTTTAGCTACATACTTTTCTCTTTTATTAGCAATTTCCTGGGATTTGGGTCCTGGCAAGTTGGTTTTAAGGGAAATAAATTTACTCATATAATCAGTCTCCTTTAACTTAAATTTTAATTTACTCAAACTTATTAAAAACCTTTTATGTTAAAAATAAAATTTTACAGATTATCTATTTTATACTTTTGAATCATTAAATTATCTTTTAATATCTTATTATATCTTCTTAGAAACCTCAAGTATATTTATCTTTCTCCTTTTTAATTCCTCCAAGAACTTTTGATAAACTTTTCCTTCTATTGCATCCTCAGGAGCTACTATCCCCTTCTTATTTATCTCACCTTTGCCTACCATTACTGCAGTTATAGCTTCTGGGAAAGCAGTAACTCTCCCCATAGCAGAAATACCATTCTCGGTATCTGCCTCTTCCCACATATAGTAATCAATTCTCATTTTTTGACCATCTTTTATTCCGGTTACTGTATTCCACATCACACAGGCATCAGTTTCACCCTCTAAGGGCTTAAGTTTAGGAGTCATAATAAAAGATAAGAATTCACGAGGAGATATCTTCATACGTTTAAATTCTACTGGAGTAGAATCTAACATACCACATTCTTTTAATACCTTTGCCCCCTCCCAATGACCTGGCCAACGAATAGTTTTTTCAGCACATTCTTTAAGTTGTGGTCGGGTATAAAGGAAACTGGGCATCCCCGGGGTAATAGTGCAGGTTAATTCCTCATCTTTGCCTAATTGGTTAAATCGAAATTTTTCAAGATCATCCATTGCATTTGCTTCTACGATTTTACCATTCTTAATTACATCTACTTTAATCATATACTCTCTTAAAACATGTTCAAAAGCCCAGGTGATCATATATTTCAAGGGATGTTTGTAGGCAAATTCTTTGGCTGGAATACCTCCACATCTGGCTATAGCTGATTCTGCCTTATCCATCTTTTTAATGCCATCGCCTAAAGTTATGTTAGTCAATCCCGGAGCAAAGCCTGCTCCATCAACAAAGGTCACCCCATTTTTTATTGCCTTCTCATGAAGGGATTCTCCATATTCATCTGAGGTCACCCCTCTGGGAATTTCTAATCCTTCAGTCTCATATTTATCTGGTTTTCTATGATATTCTTCCAGGATATCTACTATATTTAGTCCTGCTTCAATAGCCATTTCTACTACTTTATAACTACATCTTCTATCTGGCAGGGCAATTGCACCTACATCATAGTTTTCCATTACTTTCATAGTCTCTTTTCTGTTGTTCACATCAATAGTATGGAGTACTATTTTATCACTGCCTATCCATTTTTTAGCCTTTTCGAGGGTATTCTCTCTTCTACCCGTAATCCCTATAATTCCTACCTCTCCAACTTTACTATTTTTAGCTAAATCCCAGGCAACGGCAGAGCCCATCTTACCTGAGCCCCCAAAAACTAAAACCTTCATATTCTTTTCCTCCTTTTCTTGATTACTCAGTTAGCTAGTTAACTGGTTAGTTAGTTTTAAGATGATATTTGCTAATAAAAAATCTACCAAATAAAATAGGCAATTAATGATAGAGTCCTCATTAATTGCCTGACCTTTATTCCCCCGAATTTAAATGAAGTACTCTACCTTGGGGTAGCGCTCCATCTAAATCCGGGGATAGATCTGATGACAGTCTTATAGTTATTCACTATAAGCCCAGCAGAAAAAGATTTAATATAATCTTTTTTGCTTCGGCGGAAATACCTTTCCAGGCGATTTTATAAACTATTCACCCTTACTCATTATTATC